>OLPC01002643.1_pt1 | contig 13037 bp, 10 predicted proteins | sample 1672341 | NCBI WGS metagenome assembly OLPC01 (sample SAMEA3136673, study PRJEB25190) | human gut metagenome | reverse complement strand
CGCTCTCTGGCACAGGACCCGCCAATTGAAGACGGGTCCTGCCGGGGATCTCGCTGATAATCGAGAATCTCATAGTTTGTGCCTAGGAGCGCTACTCGGCTGCCTCGTCAGCAGCGGCCTCGCTCTGGGTGATGTAGGCAGCCTCGGCAACCATGTCATCGACATTAGCCTTGGCCTGCTCGACCATGTCCTGGTAGCAGTTCTTGACGCGCATACCGCACGCGATGCCCTGCACGCAGGCGTTCTTTACCGGAGCGCTGGTGAGCAGCTTGATGCCGGCCGTGCCGAGCAGAAAACCGCCACCAACAAGCAGGGTGTTAAACGTCGACTTCTTCATGTTGCTTCTCCCTTTTGCCGCATTGGACGCGGCACGGCGCCTCAGCACCCGAGTTCATTAGTTAGCTCGAGCGCACTTTTAGAAAATAGTTTAGTTTATCTAACTAATAAGGTCAACAAAGGTTAACTCTTTGGAAACTATGGGGGTGAGGTCAATATGACGAAGGGACTGCCCCTTTGTCACATTATGGGACTGTCCCTTTGTCACATTCCTACAGCTGCCAGGCAGCCGCCTCCTTTTGCAGCGCAACCATGCGGGCGAATTCTCCGCCTGCCGCCTTGAGCTGTGCCGGAGAACCCTGCTCGGCAACCACGCCATTCTTGAGCACAACGATTTTGTCGGCATTTTCCACCGTACGCATACGGTGGGCAATAACGATAACCGTCTTACCTGCAAGCAGACGGGAGAGTGCCTGTTGCACCACGGTCTCGTTCTCCACATCCAAGCTTGCCGTCGCCTCGTCCAACAGCACGATGGGCGCGTCTTTGAGCAGTGCGCGGGCGATGGAGATGCGCTGGCGCTCGCCGCCGGAGAGTTTGGAGCCGTTCTCTCCAATCATAGTGTCATAGCCCTGCGGCATGCGGTTCACGAACTCGTCACAGTTGGCGGCACGCGCGGCTGCAAGCACTTCCTCATCGGCGGCATCACGACGCCCGAGGCGGATGTTTCCCATCACCGTGTCGTCAAAGAGCAGCACGTCTTGGAACACAATGGCGTAGTCGCGCAGCAGCACCTCGGGATCCACGCCCGCAACATCCACACCGCCCACGGCAACCTTGCCCGCAGTGGCATCCCAAAAGCGCGCGGCCAGGCGGCTCACCGTAGACTTACCGGAACCCGAAGGACCGACCAGCGCCGTGACCTCGCCTTCCTTGGCGGTAAAGCTCACATCGGTAAGAACTTTCTCGCCGGCGCGTCCGTCCTCGCCCGCACCATAGCCAAATGCCACGTGATCGAACACCACATCGTGGCCCGCAGGCTCAAAGTTCTCGCTGCCCCGCGCCACAGGCTCTTCCATGATGGAACGCATGCGCTTGGCAGACGACTCGGCGGCAAACAGCTCGGACACTAACATTAATGCCTGGTCAAAGGGCGCATAGATACGGCTCACCATAAGCAGGAAGGCAAACAACACCAAAAAGTCGACCTGCCCGGAGGCGACCATCGCGGCACCCGTGACCAGCGTGGTGGCAATGCCCAGACGCAGGATGGCAAAGGCGGAGTTGACCAAAAGCCCGTTAACGAGCTCGCCCTTGGTAGTCTCGCGCTCCTCGGCATCGATCACGGCGTTGAGCCCCTCAAGATAATGGGCCTCCTGGTTGGTGGCGCGGATCTCGCGAACGCAGTCGAGCGTCTCTTGAATTGCCTCGGTAACCTTGACCTTCTCGGCACGCACGCGATCGAACACCGGAGTCATGGGGCCGCGCGTTAGATACAGCACGGCAAAGGCCACGGGAACGCTCCAAAACGCCGCAATCGCCAGCTGCCAGCAAAAGAACAGCGACGCCACGAATACAATTGCGCTTGCGATGATGGCACCCCAAAGCTCTCCCAGCACGTGGCTGTAGGCGTGCTCCATGGCCTGGACGTCACCCATGATGGTCTCGGTTAAATCGGCCAGATCACGACGACCAAAAAACGACAGCGGCAATTTGCGCAAGCGCTCGGCGATCTCCATACGCTGCTTGCCGCACTCCTCGTAAAAGATGCAGTAGGTGTAGTAATACTGCTGCCAGTTAGAGGCAAAGAGCATCACGAAAAAGACCAGGAGGCCGCCCACGATCGGCAGGGCATCCGGCAGGTCAGCCCCGCTGGCGAGATGCTCGACAAAGCTGGCCATAACCAGGAATAGAAAGTCCATGCCGGCCATGGTAATAAGATTGGTGAGCGTGGTCCAGAAGATGCCGCGTTTTACGCCGGCGATGCCTTTATCGGATAGGAAATACTTCTTTTGGAATGAGGCGAACATTTAGGCCTCGCCTCCCTTCGCGACGGCGGTATCCGCGGTCGTAGCAGTAATCTTCCAACTCGCGGCCCGCTCGTACTCAGCCCACATCTTGGCATACAGGCCGTTTTGGGACAGCAGCTCGGCATGGGTACCCGACTCCTGCACGCTGCCCTGGTTGAGCACCACGATTTGGTCTGCGCCCACCACGGTCGAAAGCCGGTGCGCAATCAGAATGACCGTGCGGCCCGCCGCCAGCTTGCTAAAGGCGCGCTGGATGAGCGCCTCGTTCTCGGGATCGGCAAACGCCGTGGCCTCGTCGAGCACCACGATAGGCGCGTCTTTAAGGATCGCGCGGGCGAGCGCCACGCGCTGGACCTCGCCGCCCGAAAGATATGCTCCGCCAGCGCCGAGCATGGTATTGATGCCCTGCGGGAGCTTGGCCACAATGTCGTCGCACTGAGCTGCGGAGAGGGCCGCACGCACTTCGTCGTCAGTGGCCGTAGGCTTGGAGGCGCGCACGTTGTCGGCAAGTGTTTGCCGGAACAGCTGGTTGGTCTGGAACACGAAGGCGACCTGGTCCATAAGCTCGTGCGGATCCATATCGCGAACGTCCACACCGCCTACGAGCACTCGACCCGAGGAGACATCCCAAAAACGCGGGATCAGGCTTGCGCAGGTTGACTTACCGCCACCCGAGGGACCCACCAGGGCGAGGGTGCTACCAGCGGGAACGCTGAAACTTACATGGCTAACGGCAGGTGCCTCGGCGCCCTCGTACGTAAAGCTCACGTCCTCAAATCGCACGTCGCTGCCGGCAGGGTGCTTGGGTTGGGCGGGCACGGAGAGCTGCTTGGAATCCATGACGCTTCGAATACGAGCCAACGAATCGGCACTCATCTGAGAGGCCTCGCCCACAAACATGAGCTTGGTCATGGCCGTCGGTACCACGGCCGAAAATATCGCGTAAAACGTGAAGTTGGTCATAAAATGCGCGAAGTCCGTCTCGCCTGGCGCCAACAGCAACGCCACGGGCAACAGGAATGCCACAAGACCATTGAGCGCGGTAAGGTTGAGTACCTGCGGACCTCGGCAGAACGTGCCCGCATAGTTTTGCGCCATGTCGGCGTATTCGGCGATTGCATCGTGGAAGGCCTTAAAGGAGTAGACCGTCTGCTGAAACACCTTGACCACGGGGATGCCGCGTACGTATTCGGTGCCGGTCTTGTTCATCTTGACCAGCGCTCCCATGTAGGCCTTCATGAACTCGGCGCCTTCGCCGCTCATCATGGTGGCCATGGCGCCAAACGAAACGACGACCGAGATAAGGCATGCCGCGCCCAAGCGCCAATCGAGGGCGAAAAGCAGCACGAGCAAGCCCACGACCATGGCGGCGGCGCCGGCGATATCGGGCAGCATGTGCGCGAGCAGGGTCTCGGTGGAGGCGGCGCATCCGTCTACAATACGGCGCAGCTCACCGGTGGCGTGCGTGTCAAAGTAGCCGAGCGGCAGCTTAAGCAGGTGCTCGCTCGTAGTCTTGCGGATATTGGACGCGCAGCGAAACGCAGACAGGTGCGTGCACATGAGCCCCACGAAATAAGCTACGATGCTTGCCAGCGCAAACCCCACGGCCCACCAGCCATACATCGCGATGTCGCAGGCTTCGCTCCAGTTAGGTGCCACGGCGATCAGGTCGCGAGCGACAAGCCAAATGCACACGTACGGGCCAAAGCTCAGCAGCTGCGAGAGCGCCGAGAGCGCCATGCCCAAATACGTTAGGAATTTACGGTCACCGGCATACGCGAGCAACTCGCCGATGCCTCCACCTTCCCTTTTTGATCCCTTTGCCATGAGATTCCTTTCTAACGGCTTGAGAGTTAACCATAATGAACTTATCATTGATGTGTTAGCCATGGCTCACAATCAAGCCAGGCGTGGACGTTTCTGCAAAGGAAAGGGACGCTTTTGCAAATACGGCGGGCAGCGACCGACATAACCGAGCTCTACGCACCACAGTTTGAGCAGTTTGGCCTGGAGCTTTCCGGCAAGGGCGCTGTCTTCACCGGCGAGGTGGCAAACGATCGGGCGCACGGACGCGCATGGATCATGCCCCTCTCCCCTGCCTGCATCGTCATGGAGCATTTCATCACCCCGACGCACGATATGTACCTGGCCGAATACACACCCGAGCCATATGCCTGCGTGAGCGAGGTCAGCGCGCCCACACTTACATGCATGCCCGAGGCTGGCATAACGCCCGCGAACCTCAAACCATTGCATGGACCGTGGCCAAACAATGCCGTTTGCAGCTTTATCCAAGATAACTGTGGCGAGGAATTAAGCCCGCTATTTGCGGGGGAGCTCTATCACTCGCGCTCGGTGCTCTTTTTGCCTGGATATTTTGACGAACTGGAGCACCGCTATCCCACCGAGTTCGCGGGAATCTTTGAGGCGTTTGCCGAGCCATGGCACGAGGAAGCGACGTCTGCCATCTGCCACACGCTGCGCCGGGTTAACGAGGACCGCGCTCGCACCGTAGGCGGACACGTCTATATGCAGGGCATCGTGGAGACCATGGTCGCGGAGCTCGCCTGTTCGCGCGCGGCCCACAAGCAGGCGCGGCAGGCGGCAGACACACGCGTCAGCATAACCATTGCCGAAGAAGCAACGGCAATGATTGAGCGCGCGCTCGACAAAGGCAGACGTGTGGGTATCAACGAGGTGGCCGAGAGGCTCTACACAAGCCGCTCCAAACTATGCGCCACCTTTAAGGCCCAAACTGGCGAGTCCCTGGGCACCTACATTCGCAGACGCCGTATGGAGCGAGCAAAGGACCTTTTGGCCGATAGCGCGCTCACAATAGCGCAGGTGGCAGAGCGTCTAGGCTACCCTCAACAGGCCGCCTTCGCCCAAGCCTTCAAGCAACACACCGGCACCACCCCCACCACCTGGCGCTCCCAACATATATAAAGAATGAGGGCGCCATCGGCGCCCTCATTCACTCTATTCCATTCAGCCCACCTGACCCGCCCTGCCGGGGCTCCCGGGTTCCCGTTTACGAGAGCGACGTTCTCAGCAACTCGTTGAAGAGCTTCGGGTTGCCCTTGCCGCGGCTTGCCTTCATGCACTGGCCCACCAGAAAGCCGATGACCTTCTGGTTGCCGTCACGATACTGCTGCGCCTGATCGGCACAGTTTGCCAGCACCTCGTCCACGATCGGCTGCAGCGCGCCGGCATCACTCACCTGACGCATACCACGCTCGTCGACGATCTTATTGGGGTCGTCGCCGGTCTGGGCCATGGCCTCAAAGACCTCGTGCGCTTGGTTGGAGCTGATGGCATCGGTCGCCAGCAGCTTGGCAAGGGCTGCCACCTGAGCAGGCGCGATGCCGGACTCGGCCAGCGAGACACCCGCGCCCTTAAGGTAGGCGATCGTCTCGTTGACCAGCAGATTTGCGACCGTCTGGGCCTCCTTGCCAGCCATACCGGCAGCGGCGGCCTCAAAGAACTCGGCAAACTCCGGGTCGCCGGCAATCTGCTCGGCATCGGCCGCCTTAATGCCAAAGTCGGCCTCAAAACGAGCACGCTTGGCATCGGGCAGCTCGGGAATCTCTCCACGGCAGCGGTCGATGAACTCGTCGTCCAGATCGAACGGTGCCAGGTCGGGATCGGGGAACAGACGATAGTCGTCAGCCGTCTCCTTGACGCGCATGACCACGGTGCGCTTGCGGCTGGGCTCCCAATGGCGGGTCTCCTGATAGATGATGCCGCCCTCCTCGAGTACCTCGGCCTGGCGGCAAATCTCGTAGGCAAGGCCATCGTGCAGGCTCTTAAATGAGTTGAGGTTCTTGAGCTCGGTCTTGGTGCCCAGCTTGGTCTCGCCGCGGCGGCGAAGCGACACGTTGCCGTCGCAACGCATAGAGCCCTTCTCCATGGAGCAGTCCGAAATGCCCAGCGTCACAAAGATGCGACGGAGCTTCTCCATAAACAGGCGAGCCTCCTCGGGCGTACGCAAGTCGGGCTCGGTGACGAGCTCAATCAAAGGCGTGCCGCAGCGGTTGTAGTCGACGAGCGACTCGGCCGCGGCGGTAATGCGGCCCTCGGCACCGCCCACATGGACCATCTTGGCAGCGTCCTCCTCCATGTGGATGCGCAGGATGCGGATGGGTACCGTGTAGGAACCATCCTCGCGACGCTCGGGCATCTGCAGGTTGGACGCGTCATAGCTGGCCAAATGGCCGGCGCGCTGATTGCCCTCGCGCATGGTCGACGTCATAGACGTGGACAGGCCCTCGGCGTTGGCCGAAGCGCTCGCCAGGCTCTGGGCCTCGGCCTCGCCAAACGCGCAATCGGGGCGCTCGGCAGCACCGCGACCGGTCACGTCAAGATCCAGGTGACCGTACATGGCAAAGGCGACCGGACCCTGCGTGGTCTGGAAGTTCTTGGCCATGTCGGGATAGAAGTAGTGCTTGCGGTAGAACATCGAGTGGCGCTGGATCTCGCAGTTGGTGGCGAGACCTGCCTTGACGATGCTCTCGATGGCGCGCTTGTTGGGCACCGGCAGGGCGCCGGGCAGACCCAGGCACACCGGGCACACGTTGGCGTTGGGCTCGTCATCGTGGCTGAGCTTGCAGTTGCAGAACATCTTGGTGTCGAGTGCGGTGAGCTCGGTATGGATCTCCAGGCCGATCACGGCCTCCCAATCCTGCAGGACCTCGGAAAGCTCCTTCATTACAGCTCGCCTCCCTTCCCGGCAAAATCGGGCGCGACGGAAAGCGCGGGCGCACCCGTGGCGGCATCGGCAAAGCCGCGCTCCAGGGCGCGGGCAAACGTGAGCAGCTGACGGTCCTTAAAGGCCGGACCAACCAGCTGGGCAGAAACGGGCAGCTGAGTGTCCTCGCCCAAGCCCAGCGGCACCGAGATGCCACCGTTGCCGCAAATGTTGAGCGAGATGGTGTACAGGTCGGAAAGGTACATCTGCGTGGGGTCGCTGATCTCGCCAAACTTAAAGGCCGTGCGCGGCGAGGCGGGCATGAGGATGGTGTCCACCTTGGCATACGCGGCATCGTAGTCCTGTGTGATGAGCGTGCGGGCCTTTTGCGCCGCGTAGTAGTACTTGTCGTACACGCCCGAGCTCAGCAGGTAGGCGCCAAGCATCTGACGGCGCTTGGCCTCGGCGCCAAAGCCGTGGGCGCGCGACAGCGAGCTCTGGTCGGACAGGTTGGCGCAGCCCTCCTCCTGATAGCCATAGCGGATGCCGTCGAAACGGGCCAGGTTGGAGAACGCCTCGGCCGGGCCGATGACGTAGTAGGCGGCGATGGCGGCGTCCAGGTGCGGCAGGTCGACCTCGACCAGCTCGGCGCCCTGGTTCTGCAGCTCCTGGGCGGCGCGCTGAACAGCGGCCTTGACCTCGGGCGTCAAGCCCTCGGCCTCCATAAACGCAGGGATAATGCCCACGCGCTTGCTCTCGATGCTGTCGTTGAGATGCTCGGTAAAGTCGACGGCGCAATCCTGGCTGGTGCAGTCGTACGGATCATGGCCCGCGCCGGTAAGCGCGTTCATGGCCAGCGCGACATCCTCGACCGTGCGGCCAAAGGGACCCACCTGGTCGAGCGACGAGCCAAAGGCCACCACGCCGTAACGGCTCACGGCGCCATACGTGGGCTTAAAGCCCACCACGCCGCACAGCGACGCCGGCTGGCGAATGGAGCCGCCGGTGTCCGAGCCCAGCGAGAGCGCGACCTCGCCCGCGGCGACGGCGGCAGCAGAGCCGCCCGAAGAGCCGCCGGGCACGCGCTCGGTATCCCAGGGGTTGTTGGTGCGGTGGAACGCCGAGCTCTCGGTGGAGCTACCAAAGGCAAACTCGTCCATGTTGGCCTTGCCCATGGGCAGGCAGCCGGCATCGAGCATGCGCTGGACGCAGGTGGCGGTGTAGACGCTCTGGTAGTCCTCGAGCATGCGGGAAGCGCAGGTGGTGCGCGTGCCCACGAGGTTCATGTTGTCCTTGATGGCCAGCGGCACGCCCGCGAGCGGGGGCAGCGGCTTGCCTGCGGCACGGTCGGCATCCACGCGCGCAGCGGCCTCGAGCGCAAGCTCGGGCGCCACCTGCAGGAATGCCTGGACCCCGCCCTCGCGCGCCTCGATGGCGGCAAGGGAGGCCTGGGCCACCTCGGTAGCGGTAAAGTCGCCGGCGGCAACGCCCGCGGCGATCTGGGCGGCGGTAAGGGAATCGAAGCTTAGCGCCATTACTCGCTCTCCCCCTCTCCCAAAATGGACGGCACGCGGAAGTAGCGGTCGCGCGCGCTGCCGGCGTTTTCGAGCGCGACGTCGAGCGGCAGATCGCGCTCGGGCTCGCGCAGGTCGTCGCCCATCACGTTGGACAGGCTTCCGATGGGATGGAACGTGGGCTCCACGTCGGGCAAGTCATATTGCAAGACGGGCTCGAGCATCTGGACGGCGTCGTTCAGGTAGGACGTCATCTGGGTGAGCTCGTCATCGGTCAGTGCGATCTTTGCGTACTCGGCGATGCCGCGCACGTCTTTCTCGCTGAGTGCCATAGGCGCTCCCTTCCGCATAACAGTTAAACCGCTCTAGTATACAGGGCGGCGCCGGCTTGGAGCAGGCGCTTTACCCAAATGCAGCGAAAACGTAACGAGAGCGGCGGGCTGGCAGGCGGCGGGCTGGCGGTTCTGCAGTGAACCCGCACCGCCCATAGCGAAAACCGTCTCGCCCACAACGAAGACCGTCCCGCCCGCAGCGAAAAGCATCACAACATTCGACGTTTTTCGCCAAAATCGAGATTTTCATCGAATGTTGTGATGGTTTGAAAGCCCCGACCACCACAAAGGTACCTGTCCCCATTGTGGTGGTTCTGGAGAATGTCTTATGCCGAGGCCTTGGCCTTGCGGCGCTTGCGGACCGCGTGAATCACGATGTCCAGCAGCAACAGCACAATGGCCACGACCACGATGAGTACGGCAAACTCGCGCTTGCCCCAGTGGCGGCCGGCCAGCGACTTTTGCTTGTCGACGTCCTTCTTGTTGTACTTGGTGCGTACGCAATGCACCAGCAGGCGATGGTCGTTCACGCCGTAGGGTGTGCAGGTGACGAGCGTCACTTTGTCGGCGCCGGGCTCGATGGTCAGCGACTCCATCTCCTCGGGCAGCACGACCTCGGAGTCCACCATCTTGTAGGCGAGCGTCTTGTTCATGGTGTGCAGCAGCACCAGGTCGCCGGGCTCCAACGAGTGGATGTCGTCGAACATGCTCAGGTTGCGCATGCCCGAGTGCGCGGTGAGCACGCAATGCGTCGAGGCGCCGCCCACCGGCAGGCTCGTGCCCTCCAGGTGGCCGACGCCCGCCATAAGGACTTCCTCGCTCGTGCCGTGGTAGATGGGCATGCTCACGTCGATGGAGGGGATCTCGACCCAGCTCATCATGGGGTCGCGGTCAAAGATGAGCTGCTGGGCGTAGGGCTCGATCTGGTCGGCGGAAAGCTCGGTGGCCTCGCCCGCCAGCTGCTCGTTAAAGGAGCGCGCCTGGAGCAGGATGCGCTCGCGCTCCTCGGCAGACAGTGCGTCCACGGTGCTGGACATGGTGCTGATCTGGTTGAACGCGCCCGAGGCCTCGAGCCGGTCCAAGATCCACGGCCAGGTCATAAGGCCCACGCCAATAAGGATGATGACGATGGTGATGAGCCGGTCGGCCCAGCGCGGCAATCGCTTGCGACGGCGCTTAGGCTTTGGTTGAGGTTTGGGCTGAGGGCTTGAGCCACCGTTGTCCGCGGCGTTATTGCTCTTCATATGTTTGGCGCCCTGCACCATCGCCGGTCACTCCTCTACAGCTCAGGTTGTCTAAACAAATAATAGCCGATTAGCGAGCTCATGCGCCGGACAACGCAGCTAGACTGCACCGTCCAGTCGAGGATAAGCCCGCATTTGAGTTTTCAAAATGTCCCGGATCGGCGGGGCGATTCGGGATACAATATCAATAGAAAACGACGCACCCCGCGTAAATGTTTGGGAGCGCGGGCGGCCTAGTTTTCTGGTTTTGTTAAATGCCCGGGCTCCGAACCCCGGGCATTCTTATTTGCGCTTGTTGCGGCGCAAATGCCTTCTACCGTCCGCACCGCGCGTGCGCCTACGGACCTTAAACCGAACCTCATACGAGTCAAGAAACGCGATGACGAACGTGCCCACCGCCGCGAGGGCGGCGAGCGCGTTAAGGAATTTCAGCATATGGTGACCTCCGATCGAGTCGTCGGCCGCCCGCGCACGGGATGCGTCGCAAGGATATTTTACTGCGAGTGTATGCACCCACGCCTGGTAAACGCGATTTTGACAAACATTTGTTCGATAGTTACATACACGGTTCCTCGCCCAGCGGAGCCTGGCCGCATTGTCCGGATTTGCACGACGTGTTTGAGTTTTCAAAATGTCCCGAATCGGCTGGGCGATTCGGGATACAATGTCAATAGGAAACGACGCACCCCGCGTAAGTGTACGAGAGCGCGGGCGGCCTAGTTTTCAGCTTTTGTTAAATGCCCGGGCTCCGAACCCCGGGCATTCTTATTTGCGCTTGTTGCGGCGCAAATGCCTTCTACCGTCCGCACCGCGCGTGCGCCTACGGACCTTAAACCGAACTTCATACGAGTCAAGAAACGCGATGACGGATGAGTCCGCATCGGACGGTGGAGGCTGTCTGTGTTGTCCAAAAAACGGGGCAAACTCCAGTGCGGAGTCTGCCCCGAAAAGAGAATGGCAAAGCAAGAACGTCGATGGACGAGAAAAGTGTCCGCAAGTCTCATGGCCAACACATCCCACCTGCCAAAGGGATGGATGAGCGAGCGTTACTCCTGCTCGGACTCCTCGGCCTGCTTACGGCTGCGGATGAGGTGCGCCACGCCGATGCACAGCACCGCGCCACCAGCGATCCAAGTGAAGGTCACGCCGTTGAGACCGGTCAGCGGGAGACCGGAGCCCTTCTTATTCTGAATAGTGACGGGAATCTTGGTCGTAGTCAGGTTCTTTTCAGCCTTAGCAACGGCCATATCGGAACTAGACGTCACATCGAGCTTCTTCAGCGTGCCGGTCGAGTCGTACGTAGGCGTCACCGTAATGGTAAATGGGTCGATGGTGTTGTACCCCGTAGGCGCCTCGCTCTCGATAATCTGATACTCGCCTGCAACAAGACCGGGGATAAAGACCTTGTTACCCTCCCCCGTGGTTTCAAATGTATAAGCTTGGCTCTCGTCACCGGTAAAGCTGCCATCTTGTTTCAGCCATTTACTAACTGTTTTTGTGGTCCCCTCTTTGGTCATTTTGACCTTAAAGCCAGCAACGAGGCTCGCGCTCGCGTTATCCGGGTCGGCCTTGGTGACATCGAGGCCAAAGACGTAGTCTGCAACTTTGTCCGACTCAGAAGTGCCCTTATCATTAGTCATGGGATTGTTGGAATAGACAAGCTTGACCTCGTTGGTGGCGCCATCGGCGCTATATTCAACATCGCTGGTGAGCTGGGCCTTGTAGGTCACGACCACTTTGGAAGCGGCGCCAACTTCAATCGGGTCTCCATTAGTAGCCTGAACCGTCTTAAGGTTTTTAAAAGAAACATTAAGGAGCTCAGTTCCAGCAGCCTCATCGGGGGTCACAGTCGCCTTATAACCCTTGTCAGCGTCTGATGTAACCTCTTTCTTGCTGCCGTTATCAACGATATAGACATGCAAGCCGTTCAGCGAGCCATCAGAGTTCTTTAAAACCTTAAGACCCTTACTCAGCGTATCTTGGAATTCATAGTAATAGGTATCGTACGAGGCAATATTGTCCGCAACGTGACCGGTCAGCCTGTAGTCGATTTCCTGTCCGATCCAAGCATCACCGCTATTCTTCCAGTTGCCCTCTTCAGCATTGGCAGCATCCGTACCAGCAGTATCATCGAGAATCTCCTTGTCGACAGTGGGAATACTGGTCTTCTCGGTGACCGTCACGGGATTACCACCCACGATAGCGAAAATCGGGGAGGTGCCAGTGTTCGGCTTGGCCTGATTCGTAAGGCCATCAGACACGAAGAGATAATAGCCATCGCCGTAAAGGCCATCTTCATTAGGGTCCGGGCGCGTCCACGATTTGTCCGCCTCAAGGTCTCCCGCAGCGGTCTCCGCCTCAACACCTTGCTTCATACCTGAAACCGCAGCCGCAATTTCATAAAGCACATCGCCGGGGGCAACACGCGTACCTTCGCCGCTGGATGCCGTGCTGGCAACGCCATTCACATTTTGAGAAAGCCACTCGGCCACATCCGAAGCAGAGGCACCCTCCTTGAGCCCCTTGGCGGCGTCTTTCTTCACAAGTGCTTTATACTGAGTAGACCCCTTAATGGCGGTAATCACCTTGGAAGCGATAGCATTATTTGCCCATTTAACATCGGAAGCAACCTTGCCTTCGCCTTCCTTGTCAACGACTTTTGCCTTGAAGATCTGATATGCCTTGAACTTATTGCCAGCATTTTTGTCGACGACTTTGTTAATCGTGATGCTACCCTGACCACCCTCAGCCGCAAACGCCATGGTCACCGGGGCCATGACGCCGCCGAAGCTCAGCGCTGCTGTGAGGCCTGCTGTCACTGCCAGGCGTGCGATGTTCTTGCTCATGCTCATCTTCTTTTCCTCCGTTTTCCGTTTGATTCTCATTCGATCGGTCATCATCTGTCTGTGTCTTAGCATCTGCTTCGCTACGTCTCGCCCCGCTCTCTGTGGGGC
>OLPC01002642.1_pt1 | contig 13042 bp, 10 predicted proteins | sample 1672341 | NCBI WGS metagenome assembly OLPC01 (sample SAMEA3136673, study PRJEB25190) | human gut metagenome | reverse complement strand
AAACTTCATAATTTGGCACAATTTAAATCAACATATTTTTGAAAATTGATTTCCGCACCCCGCCGCATATCCCGAAATTCCTACCGCTGCCCCAGCACGACGCGTCCGATGCCTGTGAGGTCGGGGACGGTGTGTACCTGGGCATAGCCGTTTTCCTGTAGGATCGCTTCCACGTCCGGTGCCTGTCCTGCTCCCACCTCATACACCAGCCAGCCAGCCGGCCGGAGTGCCGGCTTCCACAGGGGAGTCAGCTTTCGGTAGAAGTCCAGCCCGTCGGTGCCGCCGAACAGGGCGGTTTCCGGTTCACGGGCGACTTCCGGCTGAAGCTGCTCCATATCTGCTGCGGTGAGATAGGGCGGGTTACAGGTGATGATGTGGAACTGCCGGTGCAGCAGTTCCGCCGGCGGGTGCAGCACGTCCCCGGCGATGCACTCCAGCTGGGGAGCGTGGCGTTTCAGGTTCTGCCGGAGATAGCCCATTGCTTCCGGCGAAAGTTCCAGCACGGCACCGGTGACACCGGACAGGTGCACCGACAGTGCCGACGGGATACAGCCGGAGCCGCTGCAAAGATCCAGCAAACAGGTGGACGGCTCATTCTTTCGCAGTTCCAGCACCGCTTCCACCAATGTTTCGGTATCCTGCCGCGGGATCAGCACACCCTCTCCCACCTGAAACTCCAGCCCGAAAAATTCCCATGTGCCGCAGAGATACTGTAGCGGTTCATGGGCACAGCGGCGTGCGGTCAGTTCCGCCAGACGCTGCTGCTGGGCTCCGGTCAGGGGCTGCTGCGGGAGAGGTGCCCCATAGGGCAGTTCCAGCACGGTTTCCAGCAGAATGCGGCTTTCGAACTGCACCGAATCCAGTCCCGCTTCTGCCAGTTTCTGCTGCACCGCCTGCATGGCGGCACGGGGCGTATTTACCACTTGTCGTCCTCCATGTCCTCCGGAATGCAGGGCTTCAGTGCAGCAATGGCACACTCGATCTGTGATGCGTCCGGTTCCCGCGTGGTGATCCGCTGGATTTGCAGACCGGGCCACGACAGGGCACGGGTCAGCCAGTTGTTGCTTTTGCCGGCGATACGGATAAACTCATAGGAGATCCCGACCACCACCGGCAGCAGCAGAATGCTGACGATCACACGGGGCAGCACCTGATAAATGGGCACGATGCACATTACCAGAATGCTGACGATCAGGGTGATGAAAATAAAACTGGTTCCGCAGCGAGGGTGGAAACGAGTGTGCTTTTTGACGTTCTCCACGGTCAGTTCCTCGCCCGCTTCATAGCAGGCGATGGTCTTGTGTTCTGCCCCGTGGTATTCATAGGTACGGCGAATATCTTTCATCAGACCGGTACACGCCATGTACCCCAAAAAGATCGCGATCTTGATAATGCCCTCCAGCAGCGACCGCACAAAGCGGCTGTTGTCGGGAATGGCGGTGTGGGAGATCAGCTGCCCGATGAGGAATTTCGGCAGGAATACAAACAGACCAATGGCAACGGCAATGCCGACGATCATGCCAATGGTCATAATGATGCCGAACAGCTTATCCCCCAGCTTTTCGTCCAGCCATTTTTCAAAGCGGTTCATTTCTTCGGTGTCGTCTTCTCCGTCCTCCGGAACCTGTTTTTCTGCCGACTTAGTCAGGCAGCGATAGCCGTCTTTCATGGACAGAACGAAGTTGAAGCTGCCCCGCACAAAAGGACACTTCCGGTACCACGGCATATTTTTGCCGTTGTTCTCCGCCCACGTTTCTACGTCGATCTCGCCGTTGGGCAGGCGACACGCCATTGCACCGGTGTCTGCCCCTTTCATCATCACGCCCTCGATCAGTGCCTGTCCGCCGATCTTGGTCATGTGCTTGGGGTTTTCTCTGGGTTGTTTTGCCATATGTATCTGTTTCCTTTCTCATTCAATCGAGATCGTGTTTTTCACAACGTCCCAGTCTGCATCAACGTCCAGCCTGACACCCTTATGGCAACACCGTACAAAGCCGTCAGGCGGGCTTTGTGCGGTGTTGCCTTGGGTACTTCTGCATCTCTGCTCCCTTCGTGTTATGTGGTGGCACTGCTGCGGCGTTGCGGCTCTACCGGCAGCGTAATGGTCACATTGGTTCCCACGTTCAGTTCGCTGGTAATGTCCAGCCTGCCGCCGTGCATGGTAATGATCTCATCTGCCACAGCAAGTCCGATACCGGAGCCGCGACGGGTGTGGTTTGCCTTGAAAAACTTGGTCTTGACGCGGGGCAGGTCGGCTTCGCTGATGCCCACGCCGTTGTCGGTGATCGTCACCTGTATCATGTTCCCCACTTCTTCCGCACTAATGGTAATGGTGCTGCCGGAATTGGAGTACTTAATGGCGTTGTCAATGACGTTGATGAACACCTGCCGGATACGGTTTTTATCCCCGTAGACAAAGGGCAGCATTTCCGGTTCCTGATAGATGATGCGGATATTCTCCCGCTTTGCCTTTTCGGTATAGATGAGCACCGCGTCCCCCAGTTCCGCCAGCACGTCCATGGTGGCACACTGGAGCGAGAACCGTCCGCTTTGCATGCGGGAAAAATCCAGCAGTTCCTCAACCATTTCGGACAGCCGTTCGGTTTCGTTCACGATGACATGCACGCCACGCTGTACGGTGTCGGGGTCGGCTTCCATGCACATGGTTTCCGCCCAGCCCTTGATCGCCGTCAGCGGTGTCCGCAGTTCATGGGACACCGAGGAGATGAACTCGTTCTTCATGTTCTCCGTATTGGAGAGTTCGTCCGCCATCTGGTTAATGGACACGCAGAGGTCGCCGATCTCGTCGCTGCTGTTCTCCTGAATGCGGACAGAGAAATCTCCCTTGGCGTATTTCTTGGTCGTGGCGTTGATCTGCTTAATGGGGCGGACAATGGAGCGTATGAAATACAGTCCGGTCACCACCAGCAGCAGCAGCACGCCGGCACACAAGGCACTGACACCCCACACATAGGAATTCACTGTGCTCTGGATCTGTTCCAGAGAAGCCACCACCCGAATGGCGTTGTATTCCGTGTTCATATCGGAAATATCCACGGAAACCGCCATAATGGTTTCACCGCCCTGCTTGCCGACCCAGTAGCCGTCGCCGCCGTCCATGACGGCTTCATAATCCGGCATGGCGGCACCCTCCGCCGGTGTGAAGCCGGAGGAGGTCAGTGCCACCCGTCCGCGGGAATTGATCGCCATGAGTTCCATTTTGTCCTTGTCGGAAAAGTTTTCGATGGTACTCCGCATTTCCGAGGAAAAGTTGATGTCCGCGTCCTGTGCATAGCGGCTCAGGACACCGGTCACGGAACTGATCTTCGTGTTCAGATACTGCTGAGAAGCACTATAATAATAATTCTGCATGATGTAGATAAACGCGAAATCCAGCACTGTCAGCACCAGTGCAATGATCCCCAGATTGTTGATGACCCAGCGGCGGGTGATCGAACTTCCGGCACGTTTTTTCGGGCTGCGTCTGCGTTTATTTGTCATTCCACTTATATCCATAACCCCAGATCGTCGTAATATACTGCGGCTTGCTGGGTTCTTCTTCGATCTTCATGCGAATGCGGCGGATATTGACATCGACAATTTTATCATCGCCGAAATAGCCGTCGCCCCAGATATGGTTCAGAATGCTGGCACGATCCAGTGCCGTATTCTGGTTATTGAGGAAATACTCCATGATCTGGTATTCCACCTGTGTCAGGTCGATCAGCTTGCCGTTTTTGGTGACGGTGCGGCTTTTCAGATTCAGGGTAAATGGGCCGCTTTCGATCACCGGCGACTGTTCGTCCTTGATAAAGCTCATGCAGACACGGCGATAGATCGCGTCCACTCTGGCTGTCAGTTCCGAGGGGGAAAACGGCTTTGTGATATAGTCGTCCGCCCCGAACATCAGCCCGCTGACCTTATCCATTTCCTGTGTTCTGGCAGTCAGCATAATGATGCCGATGGTAGAGCTCTTTTCCCGCAGCTTTTTGCAGACGGTAAAGCCGTCAATGCCGGGCATCATAATATCCAGCAGGACAATGTCAAAATTGCCGTGTTCTTCTTCGAACACACGCAGTGCGTCCTCGCCGCAGCCGACATCACAAACGTCATAGCCGGCACGCTTGAGGTTAATGACGACAAAGTCCCGAATCACATCTTCATCTTCACACACTAAAATTCGTTTCATCTCTACACCTCTGTTTGGGTACACCTCTGTTTGGGTTTGATCTGGGGAATGTATGGGATCCTCTGTGAAATCTGATCCATACCAAAAACGCCCCACCGTCACGCTCCCGCCACTCACTGCACGAACCGGAACCGCACCATGAGGTTCTGCCACGGCTGTGCCAGCGGGTCGTCGGTTTCGGCGGCTTTCATATAATAGGAAGCTTTGCCGCGGGTGTGGAGCAGCTGATAGCCCTCCGTGTCCCGTTCTTCCTGTGATTCCGTATCCTGTGCCACGCTGTACCGCAGCAGCTCTGTCATATGGTCGTTCATCTCGCCGTCATAGCGGCAAAAGACAATATCTCCCGTGAGGGTATCCGTCACTGCCGTCACTTTATCGTACCACGACTGCGGCAGCAGGAACATACAGCCGTCATTCAGGCTGAAATACCCCCGCATTTTCTCTTGCAGCTGGCTGCCGGAAACGCCCAGCCAGCGTGTCAGCCGCACCTGATCGGAGGAATCTGCACCATAGCCGGGAAACGGCTCCTGCACCGGAATCTCCACGCTGCCGTCCTCGTCCAAGTCCATGGACAGATAGCCTACAGAGCGATTGGTCTTTGCCACCACATCGCTGTCGGCGAGCACATACGCCAGCGTTTCTCCCTGTACGTGGAGGACTTCCGTTTGCAGCGAGGAGGGACCTATGGCACCGTCGATATAGATGCCGGTGGTGCCGTCCTCCAGTCTGCCGTACTGCACCTGACTGAAATCCGTAAAGCCAGTCCGCAGATCCAGCTTGCCATTGTCCTTTACCGTCCCGTTTTGCAGGCGGTACATTGCCGCAGAGGAGGAAGTGTTTTCGGTGAGTTTCCCCAGCACCAGCAGTTCCTGTGCCTGATCGCCGTCCAGATCTGCCACGTCAAACATGGTATACGCGGCAGTGAACAGCTGCTGCACTTCGCTGTCGCTGTAGCGGTAGACGGTCAGGGATTTGTCCGACTGGTCTACGCCGCTGTAGCCCACGAAGATCTGATTCTGGGAATCTTCGCTGCCCATGGGAGAGATGACGATGCGTTCCACTTCCGTGCCGTCTGCCGGACGGTCGCAGACCGACATCCACTCCCCCTTCACCTGATCCAATACGCTGAGCCGCAAGCCGTTTTCCATGGCGGTAAGGCTGGTTTTCTTATAGAACACCAACGCTTCGTCCTCGCCGTCGTTGTCCAGATCGACTACCGTAAAGGCAGACAGATTGGCTCCGGCTCTGGGGTATTGCAGGGTGATGCCGCTGCCCACTGCGTCCTGTAGTGCCAGATAGATCTGCTGCTGTTCCTTACTCAGGCTGGGCGGTTTCAGCAGGGAATCCACCGTCGCCCCCGGCGTACAGCCGGAAAACAGCAGGCAGCAAAGTAGGCAAAATGCGGCTGGCAGCCACCGCCGCCGCCGCATCATAGAATGCTTTACCGATCGCATAGCGGAACGTACTCCTTCGACTTTGCGATCGCCTTATATGCCGGTCGGATAATTCGTTTTCCGGTGAGGATCTCCTCCATACGGTGTGCCGCCCAGCCCACCATTCTGGCGGTGGCAAACAGCGGCGTGAACAACTCGTCCGGAATGCCCAGCATGCGATACACCAGACCGGAGTACATGTCCACATTGGCACAGACCACCTTGTCATTGCCGCGGACCGATTTCATCAGTTCCGGTGTCAGCTTTTCAACCGTATCCAGCAGTCTGAACTCCCGTTCGATCTCCTTGCCCGCAGCCAGAGCCATTGCTTTCCGCTTCAGGATCACTGCACGGGGGTCGGACAGCGTATATACCGCATGTCCCATACCGTAGATCAGACCGGAGCCGTCGTTGGCTTCCTTCCGGAGGATCTTGGTGAGGTAGTCTGCCACTTCGCCCTCGTTCTCCCAGTGTGCCACGTGTGCCTTGATGTCGTCCAGCATCTGAATGACCTTGATGTTCGCACCGCCGTGGCGGGGTCCCTTGAGGGAGTTGATCGCGGAGGTATATGCCGCAAAGGGGTCTGTACCGGAGGACGTTGCCACGCGGCAGGCAAAGGTGGAGTTGTTTCCGCCGCCGTGGTCTGCGTGGAGTGCCAGCAGGGTATCCAGCAGCTGTGCCTCTGCCTTGGTATAGGAACGGTCGTTCCGGATCAGGGACAGAATGGATTCTGCGGTGTTTTCCTCCGGACGCAGCGGGTGCATGATCAGGCTGGCGTTGTCATACTTGTGCCGCTTTGCCTGATAGGCACCGTCCATGAGAATGGGCATCTTGGCGATCAGATCCAGAGCGATGGACATTTCATCTTCAATGGTGGTGTTTTCTGTCACGTCCGAATAGGAATACAGGGACAGGATACTTCTCGCCAGCTTGTTCATGATGTTGTTGGACGGGGACTGCATAATGGAGTCCACCAAAAATCCCGGCGGCAGTTCCCGCCGCACACCCAGCGAACGGGTCATGCGTTCCAGATCTGCCCCGTTGGGGAGCCTGCCGAACAGCAGCAGGTATGCGACTTCCTCAAACACATAGCGGTCTTCCCGTTCTGCATTTTCAATGAGGTCGTTAATATCATAACCGCGGTAGATGAGCTGGCCGGGGATCGGCTGGCGTTCGCCCTCGCTCATCACGTAGCCGTGTACCATACAGATACGGGTAATCCCAGCAATGACGCCGGAACCGTCTGCATTTCTCAAGCCGCGTTTCACATCGAAGCGTTCATAATATTTCGGAGCAATATCGGAATATTGCACCAGGTCTTCACATAAATTATGAATATCAGAATCCTCGATGCTGTGGTTGTAAATCAGTTGCGGTGTCATAGAGATTGCCTCCTTTTTAATCGTTACCTTATATTATACACAAAAAACCGCCTCCTGTCAATCGTTTTGCGGTTTTTTTGTGCGGCAGAAAAATTGGAACAAAATCCCAATTCACCAGAAAACAAAAGAAAGGAAAGCGGATCGCACCAATGAAAAAATATTTGATGATTTTAGGCGGCTTCACCGGTATATTATTTCTTTTTACCGTGATCCCGTCCCGCTTCGCCGCCCCTGCCTCCGATGCGGCAGAGCCGCCGGTCGCCACGGAAACTGCCACGATCCCCGCAGAAACCGCCACTTCCACCACGGCAGAACCTGCCGGACGGGCTGACCTGTGTGAAAACTATCAGATGCTGGACATCACCAGCGGCAAGGTGGAGGAACTCTCCGTGCGGGATTATGTGATCGGGGCAGTGTGTGCAGAGATGCCTGCCACCTTTGAACCAGAGGCACTGAAAGCACAGGCTGTTGCGGCACATACATATGCGGAACGGCAGCATTTGCTGGAACAGTCCCACCCCACCGCGGAACTGTGCGGGGCGGATTTTTCCAACGACAGCAGCCAGTATCAGGCGTGCTTCACGGAAAATCAGGCACGGCAGTACTACGAGGACAACTTCGAAGCTTCCTACGCCAAGATCACCGCCGCCGTGGACGAGGTGCTGCCCTATGTACTGGAATACGACGGCACGCCGATCATTGCGGCGTTCTGCTCCATGTCCGCCGGCACCACGGAAAGTGCGGAAACCGTCTGGGGCAGCAAGGTGGAATACCTTGTTCCAGTGGAGAGCGAAGCAGACACCTCTGCCCCGCGGTATCTGGAAACCGCATCGTTCACCGGCGAGGAATTTCAGGCGGCTGTGCAGGACGCACTGCCCGATGCAGTCTGGGACACGGATATGGCGAAATGGGTGCAGGTAGGAGCGTGTTCCCAGTCGGGGACGGTTCTGGAAGTCACTGTGGGCGGAAAAACCTGCTCCGGTCAGGAACTGCGGCAGATGCTGGGGCTGCGGTCGGCGGTGTTCTCCGTGGACGTGCAGGACGGCAAGCTGGTATTCACCACCAAGGGCTACGGGCACGGCGTGGGCATGAGCCAGTATGGAGCCAATGCTATGGCAAAAGACGGAGCAGACTGGCAGGAAATTCTATGTCACTACTACCCTGCCGCACAGCTGGTGCAGGGAGAACTGCCGGCGTAATTTCTACAGATGATACAATGTTTTCAACATAGTTTTCAACATTTTAACATACATCAACAAACATCATTTGAGCTGGTTCGCCAGCAGTCGTGGTTTTTCTTGGGCAATACCGCACAAAGATTGTGCGGTATTGCCTTTGTACGATTGCGGAAACACTGCATAAAGGAAACACTGAATAAAGCTTGTGCGTAAGATGCGTAGTCAGATTTTTCGGCAGATTGCACAGAAATTCCGCAGGCATACTTGATGTATGGCAAGGGATTTCTGGGCAATATGACGGAAAATCTGCAAGCAGATTGCGTGCAAAGCCGTCAGGCGGGCTTTATTCAGTGTTTCCTAAATTCTGCCTGACGGCTTTATGCAGTGTTTCCGCAATTTTTGCCGGCAAAAATCCGCCGCCGGAACACTGCCCTTTTCACACCTGAAATGGGGGTGCAGCTTGCCGCAACATGAAAATGTTGTGAAAATTGCAGAGAAATGCTTGCATGATACTGAAAAATATAGTATAATGTATCATAGGTTGTTCTATGTTATTGTAGAATCGCCGGAAACACTGTTGCCTATAACATTAAAAGAACCTGTAACATTAAAAGAAAGAGAGGAATCCATATGTCTTTTTTCGATAAACTTGGAAAAACTGTCACCAATACGGCACATTCCGTTGTAGAAAAAACCAAGTCTTCTACCGAAACCATTCGTCTGAATGGTCTGATCAACGATGAAGAAAAGAACATCAACGCCGCCTATCTCAATATGGGCAGGAAGTACGCTGAACTGCATACCGCAGACGCGGAACCGGAATTTCAGGAATTTCTGTCTGCCATTGCGGCAAGTCAGGAAAAGATCGCAGAATATCGGAAACAGATCCGTAAGACCAAGCATTTGCTGATCTGTCAGGGCTGCGGGGCAGAGATCCCCGAAACTGTGCTGTACTGCACCAAGTGCGGGGCAGAAAATCCGGTGGGCAAACAGCTTGCAGAAGAACGTGCCGCAAGAGAAGCCGCCGAAAGAGCACAGCGGGAAGCGGAAGCTGCTGCCCGTCAGGCGGCTGCTCAGGCACCACAGGCTCCGGCTGGTGCAGAGTGCTGTCCGAACTGCGGCAAGCCCCGCATGGCTGGTGCGATGTTCTGCACCTTCTGCGGAAATCCCTTTGTGGCTGCGGCACCTACGCCTGCACCGGCTCCGGCTCCCGCTCCGGCAGAACAGCCGATTCCCCAGCCGGTTCCGACTGAAACGGCTCCCGTATCTCCCGCACCGGCAGCTGCTCCCGCAGAAGCACCGGCGGCACAGCCCGCAGAACCGGAAGTGGTTACGGCTCCTGAAACAGCGGCTCCTGCTCCGGAGGCTGCACCGGCAGAAGTGCAGGGACGGCTTTGCCCCAACTGCGGCAATCCGGTTCCGGAGGAGAATCATTTCTGTACCCGCTGCGGTCACGAAATGACAGACCAGCCGGCAGCCGCAGAGCCTGTACCGGAAACGCCCCAGCCGGCTGCACCGGAACGCACCTGCCCCAACTGCGGAAAGCCTGTCCCCGACGGCAACCGCTTCTGCACTTCCTGCGGCATGAAAATCGGCGAATAAGAGCAGGGAAACCAGCGAAGCTGGCGGAGGGGTTCTCCCGTGTAATCTTTTCCGGTTGCACAAGTAAACCTCTCAAACAGCCCATTATTTCCCAAACCCGATTTCCCGAACCCGACTCAAGGCAATACCAACTAGTATAATACCAACTATGATATAAGGAGAAAAAACATGACTTGTAAAAAATGTGGAACTGCCGTAGAAGACGGCAAAAAATTCTGTCCGACCTGCGGGAATCCCATGGCTGCACCGGAAGCAGCTGCTCCGGCACCCGAGCCGACCCCTGCACCGACCCCTGCACCGACCCCTGCACCGGCACCGGAGCCGACCGCAGCCCCCGCCGGCAGCGGAATCCCCAATGCAGCGGCAAATCCGTTTGAGATGCCGCAGGGACAGGGTGCCAATGTGCCGCCCTATGATCCCACTGTGAATCCGGTGCCGCCGGTAGGTCAGCCGCCCAAAAAGAAGAAGAAAACCGGTCTGATCGTTGCCCTGATCCTGATCCCGATCCTGCTGATCCTGATCGTTGTGGGCGTGATCGTCGGAATCGGTGTCAATCTGGGTACCAAGGCAGCCAAGAACAATGCTGCCTATTGGAATGCCCACATCAACTGTGACGGCGAGGCACTGGCAGAACTCTGTCCGGACAGCTTCTGGGATTATATTTCCGATACCTACGACCTGTCCGAGGAAGATGCTGTGGCAGCGATGAACCAGTACATGCAGGATTATTCCGACACCCTCGGCGGCGACCTGTCCTACAAAATGGAACAGAATGGCGTAACTGCCGGCATGGGCAGCTCTGCACAGCTGGATCCGGTGCGGGAAGATACCGACAAGTTCGGTCTGAAAGTTTCCACCGGCGTGTGCATTGATGCAACCTGTACCGTCACCGGTGCAGACGATTCCGACAGCGATGACTATTCTCTGTGGACGGTAAAGATCGACGGCAAGTGGTGCAGCCTGTCTGCAATGGACGATTTCGATCAGCTGTGCGGTTCTGACTATGCCGCTTCTGCCAAGTATATCGCAGAATTCGGCGATATGGTACAGACCTACTGGAACGCCGTTGTAAATGCAGATGCAGCTACCATGTCCACACTGGTGCCGGAAAGCTGGTGGGAACTGATCGATGCCGAATACGGTGTCAGCCAGAGCGATGCAGAAAGCTATCTGACCAGCATGCTGGAGGAAATGGTTTCCGGCAGCTTCGGCGAGGACGGCACACCGGAACTCTCTGTAGATGTGACCGGCGGCACAGACGTTGCCGATGAAGAACTGTCAGAACTGAATGACGGTCTGGAAACCTATGGCATTGCCGGCGATGCTGCCGTAGATGTCAGCATGACCGTAAAGATGAACGATGAAAGCAACGACACCTATCTTACCATGACCCAGATCGACGGACAGTGGTATGTGTACGATGCAATGTATAGTTATGCAACTGCCTGCTATAATGCAAGCCAGAGTGTAGGTTAAGGGCAATGGCAGTTTGCCGCAAGGAGTAAAGAACAGCAATGAAATGTGAACACTGTGGATATGAAGCCCCCGAACGTGCCGTGATCTGTCCGGAATGCGGTGAGATCCTGCCCCGTCCCAAGAAGCCGGCGGCAGAGGAGCAGGCGAAAAAAGAGCCGTCCCCCACGGCAGAAAAATTTTCCATGCCTTTTCTCTCTGCACCGGCAGATCTGGAAAAAGCTGACGGCATCGCTGCCGAAGATCCGGAGGAACTCCGGCGGGCGGCACAGGAAAAGAAGTTCCGCCGCACCCGAAGGATCGTCGCCGCCGCTGTGGCGTTTGTGCTGATCCTGCTGGCGGTGGTGTACTACGTCTTTTTCTGGGGCTATAAGCTGGCGGTATTCCGCTATGTCAAAGGGGTGGATTATTCCAGCGGCAGCATGTATACCGCACTGGTGCCGGACGCGTATATGGACTATCTGGAAAGCACCTATTCCACCACACGGCGGGAAGTCAAGTCCATGATGAGCGACTACTTCGACTACTGGAATGAAAACTACGGCACAGAGGGCAGAATGTCCTATGACATCGGGCATGTGCAGCACATCAGTGATGCCGATGAGCTCGCCGCACTGGAGGACGAACTCCACACCAGTTATGACATTACCGTGGAGATCAGCAAAGCCGTAGAAGTCAGCCTGACCATTGATGACGGCGGCACCAAGGCTTCGGAGAAGGCGACGTTCGTCAAGATCGGCAGCCGCTGGTGCTGTATGAAAGCAATGGAAGACATGGACTATGTGTGCCAGAATAACGGCTATAACGTCTGGTAACGGAGGAATCGATCAGCAATGGCAAAGAAAACCACCCGAAATCAAAAACAGGCAGAGCAGGCGGCAAGAAAACGCCGGCATATCCGCATCATTGCCGGTATCATCATGGTAGCGGCAGCGGCAGGGCTGGCGTTCGGCGGACTGTTCTGGTATCAGAAAGAACAAAAGGCACAGAAAGCCGCACCGGATTCGTCAGACTATGCCGACGTACTCAGCAGTTATTATACTGCGGTGCTCTCCGCAGACGGACAGACCCTGACTCAGCTGATGGCACCGCCGGAGTACTGGACGTATTACATGAAAACCTACAGCAAGTCTGAGGACGACGTTGTGGAGAGTTTCACAGAGGGCTGCAACAACACGGTGCAGGAATGGAAGGAAACCTACGGCGACGATGTCAAGGTGACCTATCAGATCCAGGGCATGTCCTCACAGGGCGATGCCGGCGTATCCGAGTGGAATACCGATATGGAGAAAATGCTGGGCAATGAGGGTGCCGATATTTCCGACGCAGTAACGCTGGAAGTCAAGCGGAACTTCTCCGGCAGCAATGACTCCGGCACAGATGTGGTCTATCCCACACTGGGCAAGATCGGGGAGAAGTGGTACATCATTTCTGAAGATGATGCAACGCTCCGCGGCGAAAATAGTAGTTCTTCATCGGATTAGCATGCGGCGGCGGCGAGTCGCCGCTGACCTTACCCCCCAATTTCAAGTGTGAAAAGGGTAATGTTACGGCGGCAGCAGCCGCCTGTATGCCCCGCCGGGGGATTGCGGCGAGTCGCCGCTGACCTTACGCCCCAATTTCAACTGTAAAAAGAGTAGTGTTACGGCGGCAGCAGCCGCCTGTTTGCCCCGCCGGGGGAGTTTTGTTGATGAGAATCTATTGTGACAGTTTCTTGTGTAATCTTCGGATGATATTGGAATCTTACAGTACAGGTGGAACGCGAACTCTTTTCTTTTTTTGCTT
>OLPC01002639.1_pt1 | contig 13053 bp, 9 predicted proteins | sample 1672341 | NCBI WGS metagenome assembly OLPC01 (sample SAMEA3136673, study PRJEB25190) | human gut metagenome | reverse complement strand
TTTCATGGATTCTGACGTTTTTCTTTCCGTTTGCTGTCTCAATCTCCACTGAACCGTTGCGGCAGATTGGCAGATAAAGCTGTGATATCTGATAGTTCTGTGGGTTATCAGGATAAAAATAGTTCTTTCTGTCAAATTTGCTGTACTGTGTGATGGTACAGTTAGTGGCAAGTCCTACTGCCACTGCGTACTCTACAACCTGCTTGTTTAAAACAGGAAGTGAGCCCGGCTGTCCTGTGCAGACAGGACATGTATGTGTATTTGGTGCGCCTCCGAAAGCTGTGGAGCAGGCGCAAAAGATCTTTGTTTTTGTAGCTAACTCTACATGGACCTCAAGTCCGATGACTGTCTCATAGTTTTTCATATCCTTTTTGCCTCCTTCCTACTGTGCACCGGCAGATTTATTGGTGTCTGCTGCATTTTTGTTACTGTATTCCTCCGCAATAGCACTGCGCTTAAGCTCTCTTGTTTTTTCAAAGCTGTAGGCTGCACGGATGATATTCTTCTCCTTAAAGCAGTCTCCGATGAGCTGTAATCCGATTGGAAGTCCGTTTTTGTCCATGCCGCACGGAAGCGATATTCCCGGAAGTCCTACAAGGTTTACAGATATGGTGTAGATATCACCGAGGTACATCTGGATTGGATCACTTAAGCTCTCTCCAAGCTTTGGAGCTGTGGTTGGTGCTGCCGGTCCGAGTATCACATCATATTTGGCAAAGGCATCATCAAAGGCTTTTTTGATAAGTGCTTTTACTCTTAAGGCCTTTAAGTAATATGCATCATAATATCCTGATGAAAGCACGAAGGAGCCGAGCATGATTCTTCTCTTCACCTCAGGTCCAAAGCCCTCAGAACGCGATTTCTTGTACATATTGTGAAGGTCTGTGTACTCCTTTGTACGGTATCCGTATTTGACACCGTCGAATCTGGCAAGGTTTGAGCTTGCCTCAGCACAGGCGATTACGTAGTAAGCCGGGATGGCATACTCTACAAGTCCGAGGTCAAATTCTTCCACAACAGCACCTTTTTTCTTTAATTCATCTGCCGCTGCAAGGATTGCCGATTTTACCTCCGGGTCAAGTCCATCTCCGAGATAATCCTTTGGAATACCAATCTTCATACCCTTTACGTCATCGACAAGCGCCTCTGTAAACTTCAAATCGTCTCTGTTTACTGATGTCGAATCCTTCGTATCATATGAAGCGATTGCCTCAAGTATAGCAGCACAGTCTGTGACATCCTTTGCGATAGGTCCAATCTGGTCAAGCGATGAGCCATAGGCAATGAGTCCATATCGTGAAACTGTGCCGTAGGTTGGCTTGATTCCTGTCACACCACAGAAGGAGCTTGGCTGTCTGATTGATCCGCCTGTATCTGAACCGAGTGCAAACGGTACCTCCTCTGCTGCAACTGCTGCACAGCTTCCGCCTGATGAACCGCCCGGTACGTGCTCTGTATTCCATGGGTTTTTGGTTGCTCCAAAGGCAGATGTCTCTGTGGTGCTTCCCATGGCAAACTCATCCATGTTGGTTTTTCCCACGATGACACAGCCTGCATCCTCAAGGCGCTTAACAGCCTCCGCTGTGTAGGTCGGAATGAAATTGTAGAGTATCTTTGATGAACATGTGGTGAGAAGCCCTTCTGTACACATGTTATCCTTTATGGCTACAGGCACACCCGCAAGCGCTCCTTTTAGCTCTCCCACATCAATTTTCGCCTGAACCTCTGCTGCTTTTTTAAGTGCACCCTCTTCGTCTATTGTGACAAAACTGTTTATCTTTTCTTCTTTTGCTTTTATAGAAGAAATGGCAGCCTTTACAGCCTCTTCCACTGTAACTTCCTTTGCCTGTATTTTCTTGCCGAGTTCCACGGCAGTTAAAGACATTAAATCCATTTTTCTCCTCCTTGCCGTTATTCGCCGATTGTCTTTGGTACCTTGAATCCGCCGTCCTTCTTGACCGGTGCATTGGCAAGTGTAGCTTCACTTCCGTCACCGTTTGTGACAACATCATCTCTGAATACATTGTTTACAGGGAATACGTGGCTCATAGGCTCAATTCCCGAAGTATCAAGCTCCTCGAGCTTGTCGATATAATCAAGCATATCTGCCATATCCTTCTTGGCAGCCTCTGCCTCCTCCGGTGAAAGCTCAAGCTTTGCAAGGATTCCGACATACTCCATAGTCTCGTCAGAGATTACGTTTCTCATGACTCCGTCCTCGCCCATCACCTTTGTGGTAACAGCCTGCTGCTCAGGAGTCTCATCCTCAGGCTCCTCGTCAAGTGCAGCACTTCTGACCTTTGCATATACCGCTTCATCGCATATACCCTGATTGTTGAAGCCTGCATGGCGTAAAGTACCCTCATAATCCATGCCTGCGGCAGCCATCACCTTGCCTGAATTTGGATTTTCAGTATCATGTCTGGCCCATACACGTCCTGCACCGACCTCATTGATGAAAAATCTGATGATAGCAGTCACCGCCTCAGTCATATATCCTTTATTAAAAAACTGACTTCCTAAGCAATATCCAAGCTCAATGCTCTCCGTCTTTTCATCAATGCTCACAACCGAAATATTGCCGATAGGCTGCTCAAGGTCATTAAGCTCAATAGCCCAATTGTAATACTCTGTATTGTCATACTGTGCAATCCAGCTCTTTATCATATCCTCTGCCTCATCAACACTCTTGTAAACAGGCCATGTAAGATACTTAACTGTCTGCTCATCGGAAAACCAGTTGTAAAAAACATTTTCCGCATCTTCTATTTCAAATCTTCGAAGAGTAAGCCGCTCTGTGGCGATTTCTCTTGTTCCTATATGATTCATACGATATCCTTTCTCTCTTTCCTGATATTTTATTTTTTGGAAATGTACCAATATCTGCCCAGGGTGCGCATCTACACCCTGCAAAGCATGGGTGTCTATATATTGCGAAGACAAATTTTTAACAGTTCCGACGCTCACAGCCTGTAATACCTCACAGCATACCTCCTGCCAATAACCTATCCGCAGGAAATGTCGGAACAAGCTTAAAAATTTTCTGAGCAAAATATATACACACATGCCACCACACAGCCTGCATGCGCACCCGCCACAACCACAAAAGCTGTGACCTATGGCTCCAATCTGCTGAGATCACGAGGAAACAGTGTTGCCTCACGCACATTGTCCTCTCCGATAAGCTGCATTGTAAGTCTCTCAAGTCCTATTCCAAGACCTCCATGTGGCGGCATGCCGTACTTAAAGGCTGAAAGATAGCTCTCCATGCCCTCTGTCTCCATGCCACGCTTTGCGATTTTTTCCATAAGCTTGTTGTAGTCGTGGATTCGCTGGCCGCCTGTTGTGATTTCAAGACCTCTGAAAAGCAGGTCAAAGCTTAAGGTGTATGTCTCGTCTGCCGGATCATCCATGGCATAGAACGGTCTCTTCTTTGAAGGATAATGTGTGACAAATACAAAATCACTGCCATACTCTTCCTTGAAGTACTGTCCGATAAGTACCTCCTCCTCCGGCTCTAAGTCGAATGGGTTTCTGAACTGTCTGTTATATTTTTCTGCGACACGCTGCTTTGCCTCGTCAAATCTGACTCTTGGTATGCTTGTCACGTCAGGCAGCTTAATCTTTAAAAGCTCAAGCTCCTTGGCGTATGAGGTCTTTAAAAGCTCCATGGTGTACTGCAAAAAGCCGGTCTCCATCTCCATGATATCCTCGAATCCGTCAATGTAGCCCATCTCAAAATCGAGTGATGTATACTCATTCAGATGTCTCTTTGTATTGTGCTTTTCTGCTCTGAAAACAGGTGCAGTCTCAAAGACCCTGTCAAAGACACCTACCATCATCTGCTTGTAAAACTGCGGGCTCTGCTGTAATATAGCCGGTCTGTGGAAATATTCAAGCTTGAAGAGGTTGGCTCCTCCCTCGGCTGACTTTGCACCAAGCTTTGGCGTATGAATTTCTGTAAATCCATTATTATAAAGGAAATCCCTAAAGCCCCTTGTGATGCCCTCCTGTATACGGAACGTAGCACGCTCTCTTGGATTTCTGAGTGCCACTGCCCTGTTATTGAGCTTTGCCTCAAGCGAAGTATTCAGTTTCCATTTGTTGATCTGAAGCGGCATAGGCTCCGCCGGCTCAGATAAAATTGTGATAGTGTCAAGACGAAGCTCGAAGCCGTTTGGGGAACGGTCATCACTCTTGTATGTGCCGCATACCTCCACGGTATCTGCTTCCTTTAGATCATCGACGCTAAACTGGGATTTGCCCGGCTCGTATACACACTGTACGAGTCCGTCCCTGCGTCTTAAGACGATGAATGCAACCTCACCCATATCTCTTATGGTGTGGATTGCACCCTTTACTTTGATGTTTTTGCCCTCGTAGTCGCCTGCAAGAATTTCTGCGATACCGAGGTCTTCCTTTTGAACTGCTCCTGTTAAGAATTCCATATTTTTGTGCTCCTTTGATTTTTTAAGCGGGACGGAAAAAAGCCCCGGAGCATATCAAATTAATGAAATGCTCCGGGGCGAAAATTCTAAAAATATTCCGCGGTACCACCCGCTTTGAGAAAAAGGACTGTTCCTGTTTCTCCACTCTTATCCGTAACGTGGATGAATCGTATCTGCCTACTTTTGATATATAAAAAGCTTAATTCACATACGATAAACCTATCTATGCAATAAACCATATCAATCGTTCAACAGATCTGCTCCGGTAGTGTTCCTGCAATCAGCTCTTCCAAACAGCGCTCTCAGTCGGTGACGCTGTATTCCTGTCGGTGTCTGGTGATCCAAGTCTCCTTCAACGCATTTATTGTTCTTTCGTTGTTTAACGTTATAACACAATAAACTTATTATTTCAACCCATCATCGTCAAAACTTAAGAAAATTAAGTATAGAGTCGTACATACTTTTACATAATTAACCAGTAATAACCGCTTCTATATCAGAAAACAGTTCCTCAATATCCTGCGACTGATTTGCCAAAACCCTCACGCAGACGCCTTTCTTTGCCCGTGTGATGCCTGCGTACACTCTCGGATATTTTTTATCTGAAATATCAATATCTTTTTCTAGAATACCACATCTCAAATTCCAAATTGTCAACCAAAAATTTATTGCCATATAATCAATGATGTTGTAGAGTATAAAAAGATTAAACGAATGAGGTGGGTATATAATGAAAAAAATATTATTTTTTGATGTTGACGGAACTCTCGTAGATTTTGGAGCAAGCACCATGTCCAAAAATACTTCTGATGCTCTTATTGCAGCAAAAAAAAACGGACATAAAATATTTTTATGTACCGGTAGAAGTTATAACCAGATTTATCCTTCGCTTAAGGCTTTCGATTTTGATGGGACTGTAGCAGCGGCAGGCGGCTATGTTGTGACAGGTGGCAAAGTCATCACTCATCATGTTTATGGAGCTGATAAAATGCAAAAGATCATTGATGCCGTTGGCAGCAATAACACGGGACTTATCTTCCAGACCAAAGACGGAAGTATCACAAACAATAAGTGGGCTGACAAATTCGTAGACGCATTTTCCGGTCAGTTTGATATGACTGTTATCCAGGATAACCCAACTTTTAAAGATATAATAATCGATGACGATCTGAAAGGCTTTGCCACTAGATATCCTGACGTTGAAAGTACGATCTACTGTAATTGCGACTATCATATAGATGATCTGCGGAAGATCCTTGGAAATGATTTTGTCGTTACCTTAAGCAGCTTTAAAGAACCTGAGCCTTACAGCGGTGAGATTACTCTTGCAGGTGTAAACAAAGCAACCGGCATAGCAGATGTCGTAAATGCTCTCGGTATGAGTCAGGAAGATACCATAGGATTTGGCGATGGCCAGAATGACTTTGATATGCTCCGCTACTGCAATATCGGTGTTGCCATGGGAAATGCGGCTAACGAAGTCAAGGAATGTGCCGATATGGTCACAGACGATATTAAAGATGACGGACTTTCCAATGCCATGAAAAAACTGGGACTTATATAGCTTTTGTCTTTCAAAGGCTTTTGTCTTCTTTTTTCAGGTCACTGGCACGGCTTACAGCGCCTGCTCCGAACCTGCTTTTTATATCATCCATCGCCCTGTCAAGTTTTTCAAGCTTTTCATAATCGGTATTGTCAAACAGATCCATCTGCCTGCCATTGTCAGCCGAGGCAACCTTTGTCGATACCCCGAGAAGCCTTATTGGTGTGCCATCCCATTTCTCATCAAACAGACGGCATACTGTATCATATATTTCTTTTGTGATATTGGTTGCTGCAGAAAGTCCGCACTGGTGCGATGCCTTTGTCAGATCATTGTACTTGATCTGTACTGTCACTGTGTCTGCTTTAACTCTGTCGTTTCGCAGTCTCGCACAAACTTTATCGGTAAGCTTAAGAAGTATGCCCTTTGCAGCTGCGGCATCCGTGACATCAAACGATATCGTTGTTGAATTACCATATCCTTTATTATCCGGCCGCACCGGTTCTACCGGTGAATCATCCAGACCGTTAGCATAACGCCATAGCACTTCTCCATGTTTTTTCATTGCCTGTACTATCACATATTTATCAGTTTTTGCCAGATCTCCTATAGTAAAAATGCCAAGTGAATTGAGCTTTTTTACTGTAGATCTACCCGCAAAAAACAAATCCCCTATCGGAAGCGGCCACATCTTATACGGCACCTCCTCCGGGAAAAGTGTATGTGTCTTATCAGGCTTTTCAAAATCACTTGCCATTTTTGCAAGCAGCTTATTGGATGATACTCCGACATTTACCGTAAATCCAAGCTCATCCCGCACCTGATTCCTGATACGGTCGGCAGCATCCTTTGGCTCTCCAAACAGCCGTCTGGTGCCCGTCATATCTACAAACGCCTCATCCACTGAAAACTGTTCTATTGTATCTGAATACTGTCTTAAGATATTTATAAAAGCTTTTGATTTCTCATGATACAGACCATGACGAGGCTTTACAAGCACAAGCTCCGGACATTTACGCAACGCATCAACAACAGGCTCGCCTGTAGTGATCCTGTACTTTTTTGCCGGAACTGATTTTGCAAGTATCACACCGTGGCGCGTTGCGATATCGCCTCCGACGGCTGATGGTATGAGACGCAGATCCGTGGTTTCTCCGTTTTCCAGCCGGTCAACTGCCTCCCAGGAGAGGTATGCACTGTTTACATCTATATGAAATATAACTCTGTCCGACATAATGCTCTCCTTTCCCGGCAATTAATCACTAAGCTGCATGACGTATCAATCCCTATTTCTATATTCTATCAGAATTGTACATCATGCAAATGTGACCGTGAATAATTATCTGTTCTCTTACGCCTCGATATTCATGAAGCGTTCCCACTCACAAACATCCTTTGATGCCGAAATGATCATTGTATATGTACACTCGTCGGTGCCATCAAATACAAACGTGTAATTTTGATTTTCTTTTTCTATAAGAAAAGCGTACCCATCGAGAAAATTATTGAAGGTCTCAATATAGTCAGACTCTTCTATCTCTTCATCCGGGGTGGTACTCTTTAGATTACCATCGGCATCATATGTCTTAAAGCCCTCTTTGACAAAGGAAATGATATCTGCATCCTCAAGCTTTAAAACAAGTCCGTTTGTACGCATATCACGTATATCTCTGTTGCAGGAATTTTCTGATTTTATTATGACGTTATCAAGACATATTTTAAATGTACCAAAGCTCATCATAATATCACTTACATGTACATCTGAAAACTTAAAGTGTGTAAATTCATTTTCTGTTCTATAACTCATCCGTTATCCTCCGTTTATATTTAATGTACGCTCGGAATCTTCTTCAAACGAAACATTCCGAGAGGACATTTTACAGGCGGGTAGTCCACTCTGAGCAGTCCCACACATCTGTCGCAAGTCCTTCATAAAAATCCGGCTCATGACATACCATAAGGATGCTTCCCTTATATTCTTTTAATGCTCTCTTAAGCTCGTCCTTTGCCTCCACATCAAGGTGATTGGTCGGTTCATCAAGAAGCAGGATATTAGTAGGTCTGTTTATAAGCTTACAAAGGCGTACCTTCGCCTGTTCGCCTCCGCTTAATACCCGAACCAGACTTTCTATATGCTTTGTCATTAGCCCGCATTTTGCAAGTGCGCTTCGCACCTCATACTGTGAAAATGATGGAAACTCTGACCATATTTCCTCTATACAGGTGTTTGAAACGGACTGATCCATTTCCTGCTCAAAGTATCCTATCTCCAGATAATCTCCAAGTTCAACATTTCCCTCAAGCGGTTTAATAAGTCCGAGGATGCTCTTTAAAAGTGTGGTCTTTCCTATTCCGTTTGCTCCTGTAAGGACGATCTTCTGTCCTCTTTCCATCTCAAGGTCAAGAGGGCATGAAAGAGGATCATTTTTGTCATATCCGATAACAATTCCCTTTGTCTGAAATATGTATCGGCCAGGAGTCCGCGCCTCTTTGAAATTAAATTCAGGCTTTGGTTTATCACGGTCAAGTTCTATGACATCCATCTTATCAAGTTTTTTCTGACGTGACATTGCCATATTTCTCGTGGCAACTCTTGCCTTGTTCCTGGCAACAAAGTCCTTTAAATCCCTTATCTCCTGCTGCTGCTTGTTGTAAGCTGCCTCAAGCTGGGCCCGCTTCATCTCATATACTTCCATGAATTTGTCATAGTCACCCACATATCTGTTTAACTGGCGGTTGTCCATGTGATATATGAGGTTTACCACGCTGTTTAAAAATGGCACATCATGAGAGATCAGTATAAATGCGTTCTCATAATCGTTCAGGTACCTCTTGAGCCACTCGATATGCTCTACATCAAGATAGTTAGTTGGCTCATCAAGCAGTAATATATCCGGTTTCTCTAACAATAGTTTCGCCATCAGAACCTTCGTCCTCTGGCCTCCGCTTAAGTCTGTTACATCCTTATCAAGTCCCAGATCTAAAAGTCCAAGTGCCCTTGCGACCTCCTCGACCTTTGAATCGATCATGTAAAAGTCATGCATTGTAAGAAGATCCTGCAATGTTCCTGCTTCTGCCATCATATCATCCATTTCTTCCGGTGAAGCCTCCCCTAGCTTCTCATATATTCCATTCATCTGTGTTTCCATGTCAAACAGGAAATCAAATGCTGATCTAAGAACTGATCCGATGGTCATTCCTTTTTCAAGGACAGTGTGCTGGTCAAGATATCCAACTCTTACGTTTTTAGCCCATTCTATTTTGCCCTCATCCGGCATGAGTTTGCCGGTGATTATGTTCATAAAGGTAGATTTTCCCTCTCCGTTCGCACCGACAAGACCTATGTGTTCACCCTTTAAAAGTCTAAAGGATACATCTTCAAAAATTGCTCTGTCACCAAATCCGTGACTTAAATGTTCTACGTTTAATATACTCATGTCGCTATTTTATCAGAGGATTTTATAATTCTCAACATAATTTTTATACATGCTGAAAATTATTGTTGTACAATTCAATCACTCTGCCCGCTCCTGCGCCATATATAAAGTAATAATCACTTTGTGTATCGCCATCAGCATAAATATATTGTCCATAAGTTTTTATGTTGCAAACAAGTGCTGTCCTTGCACTTGCCGGAGCGATTCCATATCCTTTTGATGATACTATAAGCGGAAGTCTCATCGGTCTTTGTCCAAATGATATATATTTTGCTTTTGATGTCAGATCTGACAGGTCTGTGTGAAGAATACCTTTTGACTTTATCTTTTCTGATCTTTCCCAGTCAAAAAATACATAGCTTTCACCATCTGAGAGTATTCTTGGCTCTTTTTCGTTTTCACATACGAGTATTTTGCGTTCAGGTGTCATATATTTTACCGCACCATTTGCTTTTTCTATTCTAAGCACTACTTTTTCAGTTGCTATCTCGATGAGTGATCGTGATTCTTTTGCGCTCCACTTAAAATGGGATTTTGCCTGCGCTACCCAGCATGTATCATGAGGTTTCGTTCCACTTGTGAATGTGATCCTTATTATCTGCGGTGTTATAGGTGTGATATAAAGTATGCCTGCAAAGCTTGCTATCTCAACATGAGATTTCGTCTTTTTAAGCCATTTTACTGCAAATCTGCCTTTCGAATGTCCTTTTATTCGAAGCAGCGCATTGTCCGGTATTGCACCATAGCTGTACGGAGATTGGTTTATCAACACATCCCCCTGTTGTTTTATTGCTTTATCCACATTTGACGCAGATGTTATTCTTGTGACCGGCTTTTTATCAACGTTTTTCACATGTTGGCTTTTCGGTTTTTCTGCAAATCTTGACAGATCAACCACTTCTTCCGTACTTTTTATGATCTGTTCAGGCTTTAATTTAATTTTGGATGGTCCCATGTAATCTCTGGCATCCATTTCTTTTTTGCCATAAATCCTCTGTTGCTGCAGAATCTCTTTTTCTGTAAAAGTCTTTTTTTCATATTCTTTTGCCTTTGTAAGAGGCTCCGATGCAAATTCTTCCTGATGCTTGTCTTTCGGCGCAGGCTTTGCGATAAGCTCCGTCAATTTTCCTCTGTGTAAAACTGCAAGTTCATGCAGAGCACGCGTAGCCGCAACATATAATAATTTTACATTTCCGTCATCCGATGGATATTTCCTCTCTGACGGGTCAAAAAGTAAAACCGCATCAAATTCAAGACCTTTCGTATACGCAACAGGAAGCACCATAACACCATCGCCAAATTCTGCCGTGTTAAGATCTTCATCTGCGATGTCTATATATTTTTTTAATTCTTCCGATACTTTTTTTGCTTCACGTTCATCACGGCATACGACCGCTATCGTTTCAAATCCATCCTTCTGCCATCCTGTTATTGTTTCTGCCGCACCGGCAATAAGTGAGCGGACATTTCCGTATTCTGTTATTTTTACCGGATTTCCATGACGTATTATCGGTTCAACCGGATAGATAGAAAAATCTCCATGTCTTAAGATCTCTGTAGCAAAGTTTGATATCTCAACCGTATTTCTATAACTTTTTCTGAGCAGTCCAAACGCATCATATGTTCCCGTAAGCACCAGCTCCTTTAAGTCCTCCCAGTCATTTAATCCATATTTAAAATAAATATTCTGGGATGTGTCCCCCATGATCGTGTATGTGCAGTTTCTTAAACAATAGTGCAGGCAGCAATATGCCATCATTCCAAAATCCTGCGCCTCATCGATCACGACATGGCTCGCCTCCCTTACCGGATCAGTTTCCTTTATTCTTTTATAAATGTACGCAAGTGCCGCAAGATCATAGACATCAAATTCATCTTCCGGAATATCAATGTCATATCCGTTTTCTGCCTGGCTTTTTAGAAATTCATTATAAAGCTCATATATTGAGCCCTTCCAGTCGTCTTTTCCATAAAAATATTTATATTTTTTGTCAAGGATTTTCCGCTCCTTAGCCGGGAACATAACTTCCCTGCCAAGCACCTCATTTTCGTATTTTGAGTAGATTATCTCATTGAGCATATGGATCTTACTCTGCATCGACATGAGCGGATTATCTTTTAAATATGTGTCAACAAGCACTTTTCCGACAAGAAGTGTGTTTGTCTTTTCCATATATACTTCTTTTGAAGAAATACATTTTTTCTCATATTCACAGCAGAATCCTTCCAGCTGTCCAAACCATTTTCTGCTTCCCTTTATGTAACTTCCGGTGTCATCTTTTCTGACATTACATACTTTATATTTTTTATCATCCCAGTCCTCATACAACAGCCTTATAAAAAGCTGTTCCATCGTCATCTGCTTTATTCCGTACACATCAAGTTCCGGCAGTACACTTGTGATGTAATTAAGCAGTATCCTGTTGCTTCCTATAATGTAAAAATCCTCCGGTCTGAAATCCTCTGCATAATTATATAAAATGTACGATATCCTGTGCATCGCAACTGTTGTCTTTCCTGAGCCTGCAACTCCCTGCACTATAATATTCGTCTTTGGGGATCTGCGTATTATCATGTTCTGCTCCTGCTGTATTGTCGCAATAATCTCGCCAAGTACCGCCTTTTTATTTTTTGCCAGATATTTTGTCAGCAGTTCATCATTTGCCACAACATCTGAATCAAAAAAATCGACCAGTTTATCATCTGCTATTTCATATGTTCTTTTTCTTTTAAGATCTATCTCAAATGTGCCCTCAGAGCTTACCGTATATTTGCATGGTCCAAGGCTGTTTTCATAATAAACCGATGCAATAGGCGCTCTCCAGTCTATAACAACAGGTTCTGATGCATTTTTTGCTATCCCGACTCTGCCTATATAGTATGCTTCCTCATCTTTTTGCTTTGGATCTTTAAAATCTATTCTTCCAAAATATGGTTTCTTCCGCGCCTTTTCACATCTGAGTACATTTCTTTTATTTTCCTCAAGCTGGGCAGCTGCATTATTCCACAATACAAGACCTTCTTTGTCCTGAGCGTCATAGACTTCCCGCAGATCACTTAGATCTTCACTTAATTTTTCGACTGATCTTCGTGCGTTGTCCAGGTTTTCCTGTGCAATATCTATAATATTCTCCAGCTGCTTATTTTCATCCTTTAGTGAGATTCCCGGTAATATATTTTCGCTGCCCATTTTTCCTCCTGTCAGAACTGTTTTTAGTCAACCAGTATATTTTTTATTTCATCTATCCTGCCAACACATGCATAAAGCATTTTTCTAAGTTCATCATCAGGCTGTGTCAGATCAGGCACCATTACAACCTTGCAGCCTGCACTGTATGCACTTTTGACACCATTTGGCGAATCCTCTACCGCCATACATTCTTCGGGCGCAAGTTCAAGCTCGCTGCACGCAAACTTATATACGTCCGGTGCAGGTTTTCCGTGCTCAACCATCGGTGCACAGATGATCTTGTCAAAATATCCGTAAAGTCCTATCTTTTTAAGATATTTCTCAGCCCTTTCTATATCATTCGCTGTGGAAATCGCTCTGTGAATGCCTTTTTCCTTCAGATATGTAAGTATCTCGATTGCACCGGGCTTAAGCTCAATACCCACCTTTTCCAGA
>OLPC01002636.1_pt1 | contig 13061 bp, 10 predicted proteins | sample 1672341 | NCBI WGS metagenome assembly OLPC01 (sample SAMEA3136673, study PRJEB25190) | human gut metagenome | reverse complement strand
CACAAGGGTTCGCTATGGATTTTTAAGTGTTCAACTTAATTATACAATCCGCCTACTTATTTCTTTTAATCATATATAATCGTTATAGATGAGAGCAACGGCAGGCCCGGGGAGAGGCCTCAAAAAAATACCCGGCCCCTGCCAATGCTGCAAGCCATCTCGCATAGATGAATCCATAAGAGCTCCGGGATGAAAACCCGTTCGAAGCGCTGAGAATCTCCAACCGCCCGGGAGGAGAGACTCCAAGATTCAATATAGTTGTGTATTGCATTGTGCAGAATATCTGAGGCGGAAAGCCTGAAGGACGACATCCATTTCCATGGATGGGCTGTGATTCTTTATGGGTTGTGTCACAGCAACGAGCTAGCTCCTTTGGGCTTTTTGTCGTGGAATGAATATGCCGTTGATTCCCAATCGTTAAAACTGCAAATGTATCAAATATACGATAGCATGGCTGTGGCCTGCGACCAGGGCTGTGTCTAACGACAGGGCTCTGCCTGGCGGCATGGCTATGGCGTACGCCAATGCTCAAGGTAGAATTTTATATTCCAGCTTCCGCCATACCACTGGCTACGGACTTTGACAAGGGCTATATCTGACGACAGGGCTCTGCCTGATGGCTCTGTTGTTTAAAGTCCCTAAAGCTTAGAGGAGTGGAGAAATCTTTTTTGCAGTTGAGAAAACAGGGCTTTGGGAAGTGAAGAACGAAGAGAAAAGAGGGAGGAGAACAGCAGCCGCGAAGCGGCGGGACCTCAACTCTCTTCACTCAAATCTCAAATCTGCTTTTTAGAGAAATCATTCTTACGTTCGGGAATACAGCCTTTACCCTGGCATTGGAGTTGTAAAAACGTTATAGACGATAATCAGGGAGATCTACTACAATGGAATACGGTTAGGAGATGTCCAGCTAGCAGCTCTTAACTACCTTGTTGTTGAAGCTGTACAATAGAGATGCAATGGATGGACTGGAGAGATCTGGAACATTACCGTTCGTTCGAGAGCCCGTCTTCCAGCATCCTGGTACAGCGTCCGTTTTAAGCAGGCGGATCTGGTCGTCTTATGATCAAGTTCGTGTACCTTAGTAGATAGGATAAGCATCAGGGAATTGCTGGAGTCTGTACATTGTTCTTTTGTAGTAAAGAGGCGCATTGTAATGGAATTATCTAAATGTAATGAAACTGTGAAAGTGTCTGTAGGTATCGATGTTTCAAAAGGACATAGCACGGTTTCTTTTTTTCGTACAGGAGACAAGTCTCCGTCGAAACCGTTTACGATTAATCATGACATACCGGATCTGAAGTCTTTGGAGAGAAAGCTCGACAGGTACAAGGCTAATGGCACATTGAGAATCTACATGGAATGTACCGGTCGATACCACCTCGGCCTTGCGAATGGTCTTTACAAGGACGGATATACTGTGTATGCGGTGAATCCGAAGCTTCTTGCCGACTTCCATGACGATTCCCTTCGTAAACCGAAGACAGACCCGGTAGATGCGCAGAAAATTGCAAGCTATGGAATTCAATACTGGAATAAGGATAGAAGGCCCTTTAATCAGATGGATTCTAAAAGGGAATGCCTCAAAGAATGTGAGCGGCAGTACAAACTATATACTGATGAATGTGTGACATTTACTAATAATCTGCTGTCTCTTACCGACCTCACTTGCCCAGGAGTGAACAGGCTGTTTTCAAGTAATACCAATCAGAATGGGCACTTGAAATGGGTAGATTTTGTGAATACCTGGTGGCATGTTGACTGCATCAGAAAAATGTCTATGAATGCATTTTCTAACCGGTATTGTAAATGGTGTCAGAAACATGGTTATGAATTCAGTGAAGATAAAGCTGAGGACATCATGGACTGGGCCAAAAAAGCACTGGTTGCAATGCCCAAGAGCACATATATAAAGAAAACTATACAGATAGCAGTCAATGCGATTAATGACCTCTTGGAGACTATCCAAAATACCAAGAAGCATATGAACCAGCTGGCATCACAGCTCCCGGAATATCCGGTAGTCATGAAGATGGATGGTGTCGGTGAGGTGACGGGTCCCATCATCATGGGGGAATTGGGAGATGTTACCAGATTCAACAAGCGCAGCCAGATAACTGCGTTCGCCGGTGTTGACCCCAAAAAGCATGAATCCGGCGACGACAAGCCGAAAAGCTCTCGAGCCACTAAAATCGGGTCACCTGAGCTCCGACGGGCATTATATCTGGTTATGACCTCAAAGCTGGCCAGAAAACCACAGGGAGACCGGGTATATGACTTTATAGTGAAAAAACGCAGTGAAGGCAAGAAATACCTTGTCTATATGACAGCTGGTGCAAATAAATTTCTGAGAATTTATTACGGTACAGTACGTGATTATATGCAAAATAAACAGAATCCATCGTTTATTCAGGATAAGGCACCAGCAGGCCAGGCAAATGTATCCCAAACTGCGTAAAAAAACATACAGCCCGGATTGGGTGAATCATGTAATCTAAATCAGGTCAGGGCAGTTTTCCATGCCTTTATCTGATTTAGTCTCACATGGCCCAATGTAGTCCAAGATGGAGTAAGAGCCAGTTTAGCGGCATTAGGATGAATTACTGTAGAAATTAATATAAGCTAAATTATCCCCACCTGAAATGGTGGGCTTTTGGCGTGTAGCAAACAGAGCCAAAAAAAATTTACAAAAAAAGGCTTGACATTATGTTAGCAGGCTCTCGACTCATCGAAGCTGTAGCTATTCTTAAGCGCTGAGTCATTACGACGCTAACCACCGCTCGAGATGACGTGGAGTGGACAGTGTCATTTCTACTGAAATGAAGTCTCATTAAAAATTCTTCCCCGAGCCCCCAGCAGCCAAACTATTGCTTGGGCCGTAGGCCCTGAATACATATTTTCTTCCTTAAGCCCAGGCGGCAGCCTTAGCCTTGACGCAGTCACAGCCCTGTCCGCAGGACAACGCCCCGGCCGGCAGGCCGATGCCCGGGCCGCAGGCCCAATACACAAATTTCCTTCCCTGAGCCCTGGCACCAGTCACCGTCCTTTCGAATACATAGCCTTGCCGCAGGCATAGCCCTGGCGAAGCCTCCAAAAACTACATGACGGCGCCGCCATGTTCTATTATAATAAATAGAGCAATTAGACATTATATCCACAGTCAATAGATAAAGGAATTCACCCAATGAAAACTGCAGTCATTATTGGTGCCGGCCCGGCAGGGCTAACGGCAGCCTATGAATTATTGGTACATACAGATATTCATCCGATTATTCTGGAAAAGGACAGTATCGTAGGCGGCCTGTCCCGCACCGTCAATTTTGATGGCAACCGCATGGATATCGGGGGCCATCGTTTTTTCACCAAGAGCCGGGAGGTCCAGGAGCTATGGGACTCCATCATGCCCAAAGCCTCTGCCCCTGCCCTGGACGACCGCCTGCTGGGAAGGACTCCGGACCTGGACCCCGCCGGAAGGGATCCGGAAACGGAAGACATCGTATTTCTGAACCGCCAGCGGGTATCCCGGATTCTTTACCTTCACAAATTCTTCGATTACCCCGTATCTCTGAACCCCACCACCATCCGGAACCTAGGGCTTTTCCGCATGACCTCCATGGGACTCTCCTACCTTCACGCCTGCTTCCACAAAAGACCGGAAAAGACGTTGGAAGACTTCATGGTGAACCGGTTTGGGGAAAAGCTGTACCAGACCTTTTTCGAGGGATACACAGAAAAGGTGTGGGGAAAGTCCCCCAAGAACCTCTCCGCCGACTGGGGCAGCCAGCGAATCAAAGGCATCTCCATCGGTGCGGTGCTGAAAGATTTCTTCCAGCGGGCCCTTCACCTGCAGCAGAAAAAAGTGGAAACCTCCCTCATCGAAAGATTCTCCTACCCCAAGTACGGCCCCGGTGAGTTTTACGAATGCCTCCGGGATGAGGTCCTGGGGCTGGGCGGTGAAATCCGAATGAATGCAGACACCATCGGCTTCACCGGTGGAGAGGATAAAAATATAACAGCCGTACTGTACAGGGATGGCAAGGGCAAGACTCAAAAGGTAAAAGCAGACTACGTTCTTTCCAGCATGGCTGTCAAAGACCTGGCAGCAGCCCTGCCGGAAGGATGGCTTGACGAGAAAGATAAAGAAACCGCCCAGACTCTTCCCTACCGTGATTTCATGACAGCCGGTCTTCTGGTGGACCGGCTGGAACTACAGAACCACACCCATCACAGGACACTGAATAATATAGTGCCAGACTGCTGGATCTATATTCAGGAGCCGGAAGTCAAAATCGGACGCCTCCAGATTTTCAATAACTGGTCTCCCTACATGGTGAAGGATTCCCTACACACCGTCTGGATCGGCCTTGAATACTTCTGCCAGGAAGGGGATGACCTCTGGTCCATGAAAGACGAGGATTTTCTCCGCTTTGCAGAACAGGAACTTGTAAAAATTCACGTTCTCCGCAAGGGGGCCGTGAAAGAGGGCCATGTGGTGCACATGAAGAAGGCATACCCTGCCTACTACGGAAGCTACAAGGATTTTCCAAGGCTCCAGCAGTCTCTGGATACCATTTCCAACCTGTACTGCATCGGCCGGAATGGCCAGCACCGCTACAACAACATGGACCATTCCATGCTTACCGCCATCCGGGCAGTGGAACTGATACAGAATCAGAGTACCGATAAATCTTCCCTGTGGAACGTGAATACGGAGTCCGACTACCAGGAAATCAAAGAGGAGGATCAAAGCAGTGAGAAATAAATTATCTACTATCCTGTTTTTCCTAACCGTAATTTGTATTCTCTTCGCTTTTACATCCCGCTTTGACAATGATGGCTGGTTCCTCCTGAATTCAGGACGATACATAGAAAATTACGGCATTCCCCACACAGAGCCTTTTACAATCCATGAGAATTTTCACTTCGTCATGCAACAGTGGCTTTTCGATGTAATACTGTGGAAAATATATACTTTGGCCCATATGAATGGGATGCTGGCATTCAGTTGGATTTGTGGCGGAATCATTCTCTTTATTTACTATCATTTGCTCCAACTGACGGATCATAAAAATATAAAAGTATCCAGACTACTTACTATTGCCACAGGTATTCTGATGGCTCCCTTCTTCTGTCAACGTCCCCAAACGTTGTCCAGCCTCATCTTCCTCAGTGAAATTATGTATTGGAACGTTTCAAAGGTAAAGATAGGCCACCCCTCCTTTTATATGTTCTCTTCTTTGCGTTTTCTGTAATCCTCATCAATGCCCATGCTGCCATGTGGCCCATGTTCTCTGTATTTCTCCTGCCCTATCTGGCAGAAGCGCTGCAGGGGAATCGACTCCCCTGGTTTACCCATACCTTCCACTGGCATTGGAAATACGTATTAGCTCTCTTTGTGCCAATTATCGCCGCCGGCTTCATCAATCCCTATGGCACGGAAGCCATGACCTATGCTTTCCATTCCTATGGATATAGGGATATTAATAATTTAGTGATTGAGATGCATCCTCTTGTCATCGATCTGCAATCTTTTACCTCAGTCATAGTACCGGTTATCATTCTTCTTACCATCGTATATGCCAGACATCCCCTTCCTCTCCGGCATATACTGCTATTTGCCGGTACAGGGCTCATGGCTATGATGGCTATCCGAAGTATCTTCCTCTTCCTCATTGCAGGCATTTTTCCCCTGGCTTCTATCCTGCGTACAAAAGATACTTCCTCTAATGCCTCTAACCGCACCTGGAAACGAACCTGGCCTCCCATGCTCCTTATGGGAATGGCCACATGTATTGGGGTCATAGGCATATTTGCCAGGAATACAATACCTTCCGGTAAGGCCATTCCGGTTTATATCATCGTCACCATACTGGTCTTCTTTTCCCTGGCCTGTGCTTTCATTTTATGGAAGCAGCGTTCTGATGCCATGTCTCTGTATACCAACAGCCGAAGCTTGTTTGCTTCTTTTGTCATTCTTCTTCTTTTCCCTATCTTCTTTATTTATTTCAATACAGCCATGGTGGATCCGGCCTTGAAAAAGAGCGTGGATATCATTGAAGAAGACAGTGCCGGAAAGCCCATCCAGCTATGGACGGGCTACAACGATGGTCCCTATGCAGAATTCCGCGGCATCCCCTGCTACATGGATACAAGGGCCGAAGTATTTATCCCAAAGCTGAACCATCAGAAAAATGTATTCCACGAATACGTAAGCCTCCTGTACGGCCGGCTGGATTACAGGGACTTCCTCGCTTCCTATCACTTCACCCATCTTCTCACTTCCGACATAGATCCCCTCTATACGTACCTTTTAAAAGATCCGAACTATACCCTCCTCTATGACTCCGATACAGACGAAACACTGGAAAAGCAGGATGGTGAGAACGTAGAAAAACATTATAGAGTGTACAAATATAATAGCCCCAAATAAAAAAGGCGATGTCTGTATTAATACTACAGGTATCGCTTTTTATTTGGGTAATTACTTCCAAGAAACTTTATCATTTTCAACCAATTGCACTGGTCCACTCGATACTGTACCGGAACTGTTTCCACCTCCACCCATACTATCTACTGGGGAGCCAAAAGTCTTATATATGAATTTCCCATGATTAGATTGAAATTGAATTGCATCTGCTGTAATGGATCCTCTAAAAGTTCCTGAATCAAAATTAAATGGCATAATCTGTGAGTCAGGTGCATAAATAGAACCTGTAAAATTATGATTTTGCCCCTCAAATTGAAAATTTGTAGCACCAGACCACCATTTAGCATGGCCTGTATAACAGATAATGATTGGTCTAACAATATTATCCTCCAGCAATATTTTTATCATATCGTAATTATTTTTAATATATAAATAAACTGGCTGGGACTCAACGCCATTTATATTCCTTAAATGGATTGTCAAATTCTGAGTTGAATCACCCGAAACAATATATAAATCTTTATCTGCTGTAGGAAGCCATACATCCTGATTACCGGAAATAACCTGTCTATTGCTGATACTATTGATCAAATTATTTAATTCATTATTGATATGCTTAGTTTCATTGGCATAGCTTTCTGAACTGCCATCAAGAAAATAATTGATATTGCCATCTTCTATTGCTTTTTTCTTGTCTTTCCGATAGCCTCATCAGTAAACGTCTTCCATTTCCCCCATGGTCCACCATTCTTATATTCCTCATACCAACGGGAATCATAAACTTTAAACGTGCTATCCTTTGTAAAAGTAGGTCCATAAATTATATGTCCTGGATCCCCATCACTGCTGTTTGCGTCAAATACCGATCCATCTATCCATCCATTAATGTTAATCATATTACCTTTCGCTTCAGATTTTTGCACAGGGATCCGAGCTACTGCGGCTGCCCTGACATCAAAGTCAGCAATATCGATAATGTTGGCAAATGTAAGCGGTATGGAGCTTGTTACTTCCACTCTATAATAGGACTCCGACTGGTTCATGACAGCATCCGTCACCGTCTGTGCCAGGTATCGTGCATGAAAAGGTTGATTTCCCAAATTCATCTGTAAATACTTTTTGGCTGAATCATCTGCATTTGAATGATTAGAGGAATCAATACGAGCTTTAATTTGGTCACCACCATTAAAGTGTGCAGCCCCAGCCAGTGCTGCTGCATCGGCTGCATTCTGCAATTTGGAATGATAGGCCCAAACCTTGCCCAAATCCACCGCTAACGATGCAAGGAGCAGGAATACCGGAATCAATATAGCCACTAAAACTAAAAAGGCACCCTTTTGGCTTTTCAACACTGAAAAATCAAATTTCATAAAGAGCACCTCCTGACGAATTTCAGTCCAAATCCATAGCATTAGGATAATAATACTTGTGGTTAAATTTATATATATCTTATTATACCCATTTCATAGTATATATTGTATTAGAAAGCAGTGCTATACCCATATTATATCAAATTTCAGGTGCATCATCTAAAAAGCAGATAGGTCTATCGGCATCGCCGGTAAACCTATCTGCTTTTTCATTTTTATTCACTCAGGCATCTGTATAGCTGCTGTCATCGTCTTTATAGAGGGTCACGCCTCCTTCTGAGCCGCTGCCGCCGGAGGATCCGGAGCCCCCGCTGAAGCCGAAGTCCTTCCAGGTCACATCGGACTGGGCCAGAACCGACTGGGCCACAATGCTTCCTACGAGCCCTGCCCCCGCATAGAGGGTCACATCCCCCTGGGGTGCATAGACAAGGGCCCGGAGCGGTTTATCATGCGAAGGTGCAATAGTCACATTGCCATGGAGGGAAACGATGATCATGTAATCGGAATCGGACTGGCTCTGGTAATTATTGGGGTTAATAGCAATATCGCCATCCACGATGATTACCTTATATTCCCGGTAATCATTAAAACCGTCACCTCCGCGATTCGTATCACTGTAATGACCGTCAGTCCGCACATAAACGGACTCATCGCTGCTGTTCCTGTACTTTTCTACCAGTTTATATATGCCACTGGTATTGGAATTGCTGGGACTCAGGGAAATATCCCTGGCACCGGACTGGGCCACATAGTTTTCTGAAGCCACCACGTCCCGTCCTGCTGCCGTGCCATCATCAAAGCCAAGACGCATATAATGGCGCCAGGTATACTGCCCCTGGGCCCAGCTGTAGGGAGACCGGATCCAATCATCGTGGGTATAAAGGCCTTTTCCCTCGGTCTCATTGACGTGATCCCAATAGTTATCTGAAAAATTAGACCACAGATCCCGGTCATTGGCTATGGAGGTCGTGAAGTTTCCGGGATCAATCATAAAAGCCCGGCGCCCATTGATTACATTATTCGTCAGATAAATGGGACCATCGACATGGACTTTTCCCTTGATATGAAGATAGGGATGGTTGAAGTACAGAGCATTTTGGTCCCAGGGATAGGAATTGTCCCAGGCCATATTATGGGGTTTACCTTTATGGCCCCCATAAATGGCATAGTCGAAAATACCGCTGCTCCCCTTCTCATCGGGAGTGACCTTTGCTGTGGAAACCACGGACACATGCATGGAATCCCGGCCGATGATACGGATAAAGTTGGTAGGAACCTCGGCGCTGGCATAGAGGGAAATAAGGGTCCCTTTGGTAGGATCCCCCTCTTTATAGCGGTACCGGATCCGGTCAATCTTATAACCGTCCCTGCCCATATTGGAATTCATATACTCTTCCATACGGGTGCGGGTATTTCCCTGGTCCTGGTTCACCTTATACACATAGGCCCCCGCCAGCACAGCGGCATCGGCCGCATTCTGAAGCTTGGACTGGTAGGCCCAGCCTTTGCCCAGGTCTGCCGCCAGGCAGGTAAAAAGAAATATGACAGGAACAAGAATGGCTGTCAGCACAAGAAAAGCGCCCTTCTGTCCCCTAAGAATCCTGCTTAACATCGGAACGTCCTCTTTTCAGTATGCAATTAAATGGTAAACTTATAATCCCCGAATCAGAAACAGTGCCACCGTGGTCAATGCAAAATAAGGTCCATAGGCAAAGGCGGACTTCCGCTTTTTCTTCCCGGTCAGAAGAAGCAGGAGCGCCACCAGGCCGCCCAGAATAATCCCAATCATGGATACCGCAAACAGGGCATCGGTACCCAGCCAGAGGCCAAGACAGGCAATGAGCTTGATATCTCCGCCTCCGAGAGCACCCCGGGACACAAGGCCAATAATAAAGAAAATAGCCCCGCCTGCAACGGCCGCCAGGAGATGGTCCCAGAAGAGGGTCCTGTACATGGCGCAGAGCACCATGCCCCCCAGGGCAAAGGGAATCATCATCTCATCGAAAAGGCAGTATTGCTCAAAGTCCGTGGCCGTCATCAGAAGGAGGAGGGCCGCTGCATAGAGCATGAAAACCAATGGCAATCCGGAAGTGAGAAAAAAGAACCGCACGCCGCAGGCAAGAAAGGCAATGCCAAGAAGATAGGGCCTCCACCGCCCACGGCTGACTACATCATCAGGAAAAGTCAGTATGTCCTTATTTTTCCGGTATAGCCGTTCAATCCAGCGGGAACCTCCCAAAGAGACCACCACAGAAAGAACGGCGATAAGGAAAAGGTAAAAGTAAAATGAAATAGACATAAAAACTCCTTATAACCATTTTCATTATACTCGAGAAAGAAAATAAATAAAAGACCAGAGGCCATGGTCGGGCGGTGACTTCGTCAGGGCCCAGGGAAGAGAATTATAATCTGCGGAGCTATATAATTTTAGTACGCCGTCACCACCCCCTCAGCCACTTCAATGCTTACAGCTGTCAGCTTACCGCTTACAGAGAATCAGCCGCTTTGCGGCATCCATCCTGCGGCTTTGCCGCGGCCCTTCTCTAAGGGCCTGCATTCTGGGGTTACCCGCATTTTATCAAATTACCTTTCCGGTAGTTTCTCCTGCGACGAAGCCGCTAAACCACCAACGGCCCCCGGTACGAAGCCCCCCTTATGCCCCATCCATACGATTAACCGGAAACGTATACACATAACCGTCAGCCACTTAGATGCTTACAGCTGTCAGATTAGCTTTCAGATATTCAGCCGCCATTTCATCAGCCTCCGGGTGATAATCTACCGTATCCCCGCCGGCAGTATATCCGGAAGCGCCTGCCAGCGCTGCGGCATCAACTGCATTCTGGAGATTCGATTTATAGGAGTACATATTCCCCAAATCGACAGCGAGTCCCGCACAGGCAAAAAAGACAGGAAGCAGCAAAGCAAAAAGTACCAAGAGCGCACCCCCTCTGCCCCTCTCTTTGGTTTCGGTATCCAAACCTGCTCATAAAATCGCCCCCTTAGTATTTAATACTTCACTGGTACACATGCCGTTAATTCCAGACCAGACTAGTATTTTTTACCAATCGTGTCTTATAGGCTTCCGTACCGTTCCCAGATGAGGATCCACTGAAAATATCCTTGTACATAAAGTGAGATCCAGGTGAGTTAACATCCAGTGTTTGCGCATAAATTGAACCAATAAACTCACAATCATAACCCATATCAATTTCAACATCGGCATACGGTGCATACAAGACCCCTGTAAAAGAAACAGGCCCATACTGATTTCCGCTGATGCTTAACACGAGCGGCTTCTTATCTTTAGATTCTCCCGTGTAAATGATAATGACAGGTCTGTCATTCGTTTGATTAACATCTATACTTATCTTATTTTCATTAAAGTTATCAATTTTCAAATACACCGGTTTTGCCGTATCTCCGGTTATCTCTTCAATGTCAATCTCTACATTTCCACCCTTTTCTTTTTCATAAAAGTCTGTTGAACCATAAACAGTTTCTTTCTTATCTGTCCATCGACGAACAGGAGAATCAGTGGAATCATATAGTTCATCAATCTTATCCGTAGTTTTACTATAAAACGATTGATATTCTGATGCATTTCCTGCCTGTGCATAAAAATAATTTTCAGCGTTATCTGCCTGATATTTATATTGATAATATGCGGCAGATGTATAAATTTTTTCAGCATAAGCTGTGTTTTGATAGACTACATTTCCATCATATGTTGTGATAACTTCATCATAATCACTAGCATCTGTATCAGAATTTCCCTTATTTCCGTTGCCTTTGCCCTTATTTTTTCCATTATTTCCATAAGCTTTGCCATTATTGCCGCCAGTACTTCCGCCAGAAGCCAATGAAGCCAAGTCCCCAATTGTTTTAACTGAAATCAAGTCTTTAAATTCAAAATCCGGCGTTCCTGAAGTTTCGCTTCCCCCCAATGCCACGGCATCAGCAGAAACATCCATAAGTGAATCCAGTCCCAGCAGCGTCATAAAATACACAGGGGATTTCTGCGTAACTTTGACACGATAATACGTTTTTCCGGAAACTGTCTGCGCCTGAAAATCTTTATCTATTACATTCTGATACCCTTTTCCCAGATCTGCTTTCAAATATTCATCTGACATCGTGTTCGCTCCGGGATGGTATTCTGCTGTCTCTTCACCCGCAATATAGCCGGCCGCACCTGCCAGAGCTGCTGCATCAACAGCATTCTGCAAATTAGACTTATGGGCATACATACTTCCTAAATCGACTGCCACTCCTGCACAGGCAAAAAAGACAGGAAGCAGAAGTGCTGTAAGCACTAAAAGTGCACCTCTCTGCTCAGGTATTTTCCATTTTTCCCTGGTCATAAAAGCACCCCCTTTACGCTTCCATATTACGAGCTCTATGTCTAAATTAGTTCTTGCTGCATCTGTCACAAATACGAAGAAGAATTACCGCAGAGTTTCCCTAATTTTATTGCTAATTCTTCACCGGTAAAACCACTGGAAAAGAATCATAAAAAACTAAAAGAGCGCCTTTGTGCACAGATATTTGGTCTTGATTCCAAATCTGCCCATAAAGCGCCCCCTTGATATGTACTATATTTTCATTCCTTTTTTATATCAGACTACTAACTCCACACCAAGCTGGAGTTTTCAATTAACTTGGTTTTCGATTTCTCCGTGCTTGTCCCTGATGAGGATCCTCCTAATACATTGGTATATGTAAAACGAGACATGTTTGAATCAACAGTCAAATCCCCCGCATAGATGGAACCACGAAATTCGCATCCATACCCCATTTGAATAATAACATCAGCATTCGGTGCATATAAAACACCAGTAAAAGTAGTCGGCCCATACCTGTTCAAGCTGCTGTTGATGTTTAGAATAAGAGGTTTGTTATTCCCATTTCCATTACCCTTACCGTTTTTCGTCGTTCCCGTATAGATGATAACAATAGGTCTGTTATTTGTTTCAGGTATATTTATAGTAATTTTATTTGCATTTGCATTGAGATCATCGTCAATTTTGACATAAATGGGCTTTCCAGACTCCCCTTCAAGGTCCTGAATCGTTACAGTTGCATTCCCTGAAGTGGTTTTTTCATAATAATCCCCTGTTCCGTAGATGTACTGATTGGTGTAATTCCATTTTTGAACAGATGATTTATTGGCATTATATAAATCATCGAATTTCCTTTTTGTCGAATCATAAAAGGGAGTGTAAAATAGTTTGTGTAAATCGGTATTGCATGAATCTACTTTATGC
>OLPC01002629.1_pt1 | contig 13088 bp, 13 predicted proteins | sample 1672341 | NCBI WGS metagenome assembly OLPC01 (sample SAMEA3136673, study PRJEB25190) | human gut metagenome | reverse complement strand
GCCTGATAGGCTAAAAAAACGAAAAAACTCCACATAATCATAAAGTACACATAATATCTCTTATGTGGAATTCCACATAAACCTGAAGCCAAGTGTAGAGGGTACTGTTGGCAAGGTGACATCCTCCATAATAGCTCGTCTAAGAAAGGAGGAATTCAATTCCGTCATTGAAGCTAATATGAAAATTAAAAAATGTCTTGAAGAATTCAATGCAAAGCCATTTCAGAAGAGAAATGGAAGCCGTAAAGAAATCTTTGAAAATGAAGAGAAGATGTTCCTGAGACCACTTCCTAAGGAGCCGTATGAATTCGCTGTATGGAAGCAGGCTACAGTACAATACAATTATCATATTTCTATTGATAAGATGTATTACTCAGTCCCTTATGAGTATATCAAGCATAAAGTTGATGTAAGAATCACTAGAAGCGTCATTGAAGTCTATTACAAGAAGAAACGTATCTGTTCTCATAGACGTTTATATGGTAATCCTGGTCAGTATTCTACCAATATGGATCATATGCCATTGAATCATAAAAAAGCAGGTGAATGGAATGGCGATAGATTCAGAAAGTGGGCAGATAAGATAGGACCTAGTACTTATAAGGTCATTGACCAGTTATTGAATCATTATAAAGCGGAACAACAAGCATATAATGGCTGCAGATCAATATTAAAGTTGGCAGACTCATATTCATCCAAGCAGCTTGAGGAAGCTTGCCATATGGCGCTTCAACACTTAGCTGTGCCCCGCTACAAGAATATTAAATTAATTATTGCACATAATCAAGATATTAGAAAAACAGAAGAAGAACAGGTGATTGATGATAGCTATGCGATTATCAGAGGTTCATCATATTATGGAGGAAGCAACAATGAATAGAGATACATACGATAAGATGATTTTATTAAAGTTAAAAGGTATGTCGAAAGCCTATAAGGAACAGGATGAAATAGAAGATATCCATGAATTAACTTTCGAGCAGAGACTAGCGCTTCTTATAGATGCTGAAACAGATTACAAGCATAACCATAAGATTGAAAGACTTATTGAGAATGCGAATTTTGTAGAATCTAAAGCTTCAGTAACACAGATCAAATACTATGCAGATAGACAGTTGAATAAGGATCAGATTGAGAGACTTGCAGCGAATGAATATATCAATAGACATGAGAATCTCATTATAGTTGGTGCTACAGGAAGTGGTAAATCATATATTGCATGTGCACTAGGTGTAGAGGCATGTAATGCAACCCTAAAAGTAATGTATGTAAGACTTCCTGACTTATTAGCTGAATTAGATCTTGCAAAGGTTCAGGGAAACTACAGAAAGAGAATAAATCAATACATAAAGTGTGATCTTTTAATACTGGACGAATGGCTGTTGATAGGGACTAATAATGCCGAACAGCAGGATATTCTTGAAATACTGGAAAAGAGATATCGTATTCATTCAACAGTATTCTGCTCTCAGTTTGATGTTGCAGGATGGCACAGTAAGCTTGGTGGAGGTGCCTTAGCTGATGCAATAATGGATAGAATAATATCAAAATCACAGACAATAAAAATCTTTGGTGATAAGTCAATGAGAAGCAGATAAACAAAAAATAATCCTGACTGTACTTTATTTACAGTCAGGATTTTAGGTGGTCAGGTTCATCGGAATGGTTGGTCAACCCCATCGGAATTTTATGAAAATGGCTAGTTGGTCAAGTGTATCGGAACACTTGGTCAACCCAATCGGAATGAGTGATCAACTAAAGTGGAATAATCATTTTTCCAAATCTAATGAACTTTTCGCTATTTTTTTCTTGATAAATAAAATATCTCCTGTGCTTTCAAGTTCTTTTATCAGTGGCAGATATTCATCATTCTTTTTATAATGCTCCCATAATTTGGGACAATCATCTGCCAATGCTTCCTTTAATTCAGAAAAATGTCTATGAATATTTTTATAGAGTTCTTGTAGTTTTGCACGGTCTGCTTGATTTTTCCCAGATTTTAGACCAAGAATAAAAGTCACCATACTGACAAATAGGCTCGTTGCTAAACTTAATAAAACTGTTTGCATGGTTTGTGACATTATCTACACCCCTTATCCTTTAAGTGTAAATAACATTATATCTCTATTTACAAGCACCTACAATATACTTTCAAACCAGTTAATTATTTCTAAAGTGAAAAGTTAAATTCCACTTTAGGTGGGTCAAAGTTGCGTTTAGTCTTTCCTTGATAGCCTCATAAAGTACTTTTACTGGCTGCTTATAATGCTCATAGCTTTTTTTAATATTTCAACAGCATCTTTAAGATCTCTGTTTTCTTTTTTTAGACGTGCTAGTTCTTTGGCTTCATCACTTGAAAAATTGCCTGATCCTCTGAATAAATTGCTATCTTCATTTTCATTCTTAGCTTCATCAAACTGTTTGCACCATCTATGGATTGAACTATTGGAAACTCCTAGATTATCAGCAACCTGTTGAAAAGTAAGTTCAGGATGATCCTTTCTATATTGAACTGCATCCAATTTAAACTGTTTGTCTATCACTTTATTTTCCGACATGTTTAACACCTCTATTTTCATGTTTCAGACTAGTATTCTTTCGAATGTTTTTCAATTCTTTTTTTTAGATATTTTCTCTATTTGACTGGCACTAAATTTATACTAGCCCCAGATGCCAGGTACTTTGAAATTCAGTACATCTATGAAGCTGAATGCATTCAAAGAAATTTTAATAAATCAAATGCATTGGCACTAAATCTAGGTATTAATAATCTTGTCACTGCTGTATCAAACAGAGTGGAAACATTCATCATTGATGGAAGAAGACTGAAGTCCATTAACCAGTGGTTCAATAAGGAAAATGCAAGATTACAGTCCATCAAGGAACATGCAGACCTTCGTTAATAATCTATACGGAAAACTGAGAGACAAGCTTGAATATCTCTGTGAATTGAATGGCATCACATTTGTAATGGAGGGAAAAATCCTACACTTCAAAAGCAAGCTTCTGAGATAAGGATGTCATATCAGTCTATAAGAATTATGATAGTGAAGAATATCATTTCAGTGGTAAAAGAATACATCGTGGACAGTACAGAACAGCTACTGGAAAAGTGTTGAATGCAGATGCAAATGGTGCATTGACATCATACGTAAAAGTAGCGTTGTGGATGTAAATGTCCTATACAGTAGAGGCGAAGCGGATACGCAATAAGAATAAGGATAGCCTGGCAATAGGTGGAGAATTAAATATCAGTCTTCTTAAATGGATGCTCAAGCATCCTAGAAGCTACTACTTCAAATACGAAGTATTAAGTCGTAGTAATTCACTATACAGAGTAAAAAGATAAACAGGTAGTTAAGCCAATGCGGATTGAAAATATTGAATCAATAGAAGGACAGTAAGTTCTATTTTAGAAATTTAGGGGGGGAGTAAGAGCATGGATTATGATTTACAAAAAAAATCAAAATGCAGAACAGACTTATCATTCCATTCGTAATTCTATTGTGTTTGCACAGCATCGTTTGAGCACAGCCGTAAATTCTGCTATGGTAACAACTTATTGGGAAATTGGAGAACAGATTTTTAAAGCATGTGGAGAAAATGATCGTGCAGAATATGGAAAGAGATTATTGGAATATCTTTCAGAGCAGCTGACAGCAGAGTTTGGAAAAGGTTTTGATAAATCAAATCTTCGTAAGATGAGGCAGTTTTATTGCACTTTTCCAATTCGAGACACACTGTGTCCTGAATTGAGCTGGTCACATTATCGTGTCTTGATGCGTATTAATGATGAACAGGTACGAACGTTTTATATGGAGGAATGTGCAAAAGCAGCCTGGAGTGTTCGTCAGCTAGAACGACAGATTAACACGATGTATTATCAGCGTGTTTTAGCAAGCCAGGATAAGACTGCAGTTGCAAAAGAAATTCAGACAACGGAGCCAAAACCAGAATATGAGAAAATAGTGAAAGATCCTTATGTTATGGAATTCTTGCAAATTCAGCCGGACACTCATGTGTATGAAGGAGATTTGGAAAAGGCATTAATTGATCATCTTCAACATTTCCTTTTGGAACTTGGAAGAGGATTTTCCTTTGTAGCACGCCAAAAGAGATTTACATTGGATGGACAGGATTTTTTTATTGATCTTGTATTTTACAACTATATTTTGAAATGCTTTGTTCTTGTTGACTTGAAAATGGGGAAACTGACCCATCAGGATTTAGGACAAATGCAGATGTATGTGAATTATTATACTCGCGAAATGATGAATGAAGGGGATACGCAGCCTATAGGGATTGTACTTTGTGCAGTTAAGGGAGATTCTATTGTAAAATATACACTTCCTGAAGATAATCACCAGATATTTGCATCGAAATATTTCACCTATCTGCCGTCAGAGGAAGAATTGAAACGTGAATTAGATTTGAAAGAATTTCACAAAAAGAACGAAAATATAAATCATAATTTATAATGCAATCGGCAAAAAGAAAATGAAAATACCTGTTCGTTTATTAAGACTATTAAAAGACGAATTATATTTATTTACATTATCAAATGAACCTACTAATAACATTAAAGTAGCTGCAATTGATGATGATAGAATTGCAAATGATGAATTAGTAATCTCCATAGGAACAACCGAAACAGTTAGTCTGATTGGTTTAAAAGGTATATCTGCAGATCAATGGTATAGAAATATTGTGATGCATGATCTTAAATATGATATAAAAGATCTATTAGATTATGCACCAACGCTAGCAAAACAAGTTTCAGGCAAATTACCTGTTAATTCTTTATATGAGGATAATATCAGAGAATAGAAGGGATTGATAAGTTACTTGTAAATGATTTTGAGGAAATAATCTCTAATACAATAAGAAGAGATCGAAGCAAACATCCTCAAATTAGTATAGAAAGCATTTTAAAAGAAATATCTGATATTGATAAGCAAATGATAAATATAGCTTACTTAAAAAAGAGCAAGTAAATCTGATTGATCTAGAAAATTATTTAAAAAGTAAGTTTGAACAGGACAACGATATATTAAAGAATTCTAAACCTTCTACTCGAACAAACTTAAGAAGGCTGATTAGAATCTATGATTATTTAAAAGGAGAAAGCAAAAAAGCCTCTGATTAAAGCACCCTTTCAAAGGACACCATCAGAAGCCTCTTTCTTACTAGAAAACCTTTCAACAAGGCGGCTCTCTAAAAGCTACCCTATCTTCTAGCTCTCTTCATAAGTATTATACATAATTATTAGAATATTTCAAGTATACATTAAAAGGAGTCAGATTTAATTTTTATGACTCCTTTTCTAGAAAGAACTTTTATCCTTTATATACTTCCTGATCAATCATGTTTTCTTTCTTAGCTACAATTACTGAAGTAGAAGCATCACCAACTACATTAAGTGAAGTAACTAACATTTCAATAGGTCTATTGATTGAAAGAATTAATGAGTATGCAAGTAATGCTGCATCGTTTGTATAACCCATACCAGTTAAGATAGTAAATAGGATCACAGCACCTGCACCTGGTGCAGCTGGAGTACCAACTGATGCAATTAATGCAAGTACTGCAATAACTGCCATAGACATGAATGTTACTTTATATCCAGAACTTGCTGCAATAAACATAGCTGCAATAACCTGCATGATTGCTGTACCATCCATATTGATTGTCATACCTAAAGGTAATACAAATGATGCAATCTGATCATTTACACCTAATTCTTCAGTTACTGTTCTCTTATTGATTGGAAGAGTTGCAGCGCTAGAAGAAGTAGAGAAACCAAACAAAGCAACCTTAACCATCTTCTTCATGAATGGTTTTGGATTTACTCTAGCCATAGACATTAAATAGATTGGATAAGCTAAGAATAAATATATAAATAATGCAATAACAACTGTAACTACATAAGCAAGTGCTGGTCTTAATGAATCAATACCATAAATTGCGAATGTTCTAGTTAATAAGCAGAAGATACCAATAGGTGCAAACTTATTAACTACAAATGATAAGAATAAAGTAATAATCTTAGACACTTCTTCGAATAACTTCTTTAGAGTCTTTGTTTCTTCTTCTAATGTATTCATTGCAAGACCCATAGCAACTGCTATAAACACGATAGCAAGTACGTTACCATTAGTAGAGAAAGCTGAAATAAGGTTGTTAGGAATAATATTTAAAATAATGTTTAATGGGTTAGAACCAGTAGAACCCTGCTGGATTGTTACTGCTGCTTTACCCACTGCATTAAAGAAACCTAAACGATATACAATAGAGGCAATTAAACCTGCAAAACATAATGCACATACAGTTGTAATAAAGAAAGTTAAAATAGTCTTAGTAGAAATTCTACCTAACTTCTTTGTATCTGTGATAGTTGAAATAGCTAATGTAATAGATACAAATACCATAGGTACAATAATAAGCTGTAATGAATTAACAAATAACTGACCTATAATATAGAAGATTCCAACAGCTTTAGTTGCTGTAGGCTGTGTAATATCCTGAAAGAATAATTTATTGATCTTTGTCCAAAGATCAGTCTGACCACTACTTATTAAGTGTTCTCTTAACATAATGCAGCCAAACCCACAGGCAAGACCACAAATCATCGCAATTAACATCTTTTTAGCTAACTGCTTACCATTACTTGTTTTCATTTTTACCCTCCTGAATTTAATCCCAAAATTGAGACTATTATACACTATCTAGAACATAATGCAAATAGTATTCATTAAAATGTGAGCGAACATAATATATTTATTTATAAACTATAATATAATAATCAGTATAGGAGGAAATAAATATGGATACTGATCATAGGGAAGAGATGTTGAAATTAAGAGAAGAACTTCTATTAGTTGAAGAAGAACGTAAAGCAGGTAAGAAGGTTTATACTATTAATGAATTAGACGAAATCCTAAATGAAGTTATTGATAATGTAAAACAGTCAGGCATCTAATCCTGACTGTTTTACTTAAGAAAGGGGAGAGCACTTATAGTAGTCTCCCTGAGGGAAAGATATATTATTTTTAATAATCCCAGTTCTTCCAATCTCCACCAGTTAACTTATCAAAGTCTTCACCATTAATTTCTGCACCATCACCATAGGAATGATCACCTTCCCAGTGATATTTAGGATCCATTTCAACTGTTAATGATCCTTTATGAGTTTCTGAAGAAGAACCACCTGAAGTATTACTGCTTCCAGAAGAATTGCTGTTGTTTGAAGAAGAATTATTAGAAGTTCTATTTGTATTAGAACTCTGTTTCTTCTGTACCTTAGTCTTTACACTTGTAGTACCATCTTTATTCTTCACTGTCTCATGAACAACTTCTTCATTACTACTAATCACTGGTTTCGCAACAATAGTGACCTTACCAGTCTTTTTACTCTCATTATTATACTTATCCTTTACTGTAACGTTAAAATCATACTGTCCTGGAGTATTTATATCTATTTTACTGGTATCAATCTCAATACTTATTTCAGATAGATCACTAATATTCATTAGAGACTTGAGAGAATTGTAATCAAGTGTATCTAAACCAGTTCCTTGTAACAACTCCATATTTGCAGGTAATACAAACTCTGGTGCTTTTGTATCCTTCACAATAACATGCTGTTTCAAAGACTTCTTCTTATACTTCACAGTAATACTATACTTACCTACTGCAGGATAAGTCTTATCCTTCTCATTAGGTATCTTATTGATTATTTCTAAATCACCTTTATTAAAATCCCTATAATCCTTCACTATATCCTTAAGTTTAGGTGTATATGTAGTCCCATATTCTACATTTACTTTATTAGTCTTAAGTTCTAGTTTAGGGCCATTTAACGCATAAGCAGTAGCACTTACACCAATCACTACAACTGCACCTGCAACTATCATTATCTGTTTCTTATTCATATTTTTTCCTTCCCTTACTATATATCTTATATACAATGATATTCTTACTGTTAGTTTGATGCAATAGAGAAAGTACTATATTTATATTATTTACAAGTATTACATAAGAATAATAGAAAAGAGATCTCTTTTCTAAGAAATCTCTTTTTTTAAGCTTTTTCCAATTGTCAGCCACATAGTAATATAACAAGCGCCGCCACCTATAAAATTACTAATAGCTTCTGAAATGAATACACCTTCAATTCCAATAAAACGTGGAAGAATAATAGTCAAAGGAGCTACTATGATCACTTTTCTAAAGATAGAAAAGAAGATAGCCTGTTTAGACTTGCCTAGTCCTATTGCCACAGATTGACCACATATCTGTAATGACTGCATAAAGAATCCTGCAAAATATAATCTAATATAAATAATTGCATGTTTAGTAATATGAGGATCATGAGTAAAGATATTAATAAAGTATTGTGGGAAAGCAGTAATTAATACCCAGATAATAAACATTGTTCCAAAACATAAGAGTGTCACAAAGCGTATTGCTGATAAGACACGTTTATATTCTTTAGCCCCATAATTATATCCTAGTACTGGTTGAGAGGCATTTCCAAACCCTTGGGCTGGTAACTGCACAACTTCTCTTACAGAGTTAATAATAGTCATAATCGCTATATAGAGATCACCACCATATAGTTGTAAAGTAGAATTACATACAATAGATACTATAGAATTCGTCATACCCATCATAAATCCTGCAGTTCCTAAAGAGAATATACGCTTTACATAATAAGGATTTAAATACATACACTCTTTCTTTAACTTAAGTATCGTTTGATCACTTCTTAAGAAGTGTATTGTCCATAAAGCAGATATAAACTGTGACAGTACTGTCGCAAGTGCTGCACCTTTCACATTCATATTCAATATAAATATAAATATTGGATCCAATATAATATTCAATACAGCACCAATCAGTACTGTCATCATTCCTATTTTCGCAAATCCCTGACTATTAATAAAACTATTCATACCTAGTCCTATTAACACAAACACTGTCCCTAACAAATATATAGTCAAATAATCATTCGCATACTTAAAAGTATGTGTACTTGCTCCAAAGAGCCATAAGATCTTCTCTTTAAAAAGAAAACCAATAATCATTAAACCTATCCCAAATAGTACTAACAAACAGAAAGCATTTCCCATAATCTTTTCTGCTTCCTTATTATTACCTTTACCTCTCGCAATTGAACAAAGTGGGGCACCACCCATACCAAACAAGTTCGCAAACGCAATCACTATAGAAATAATAGGAAGACATATTCCCAGTCCTCCCATAGCTAGTGTTGAAGTATGAGGAATACGTCCTATATATATTCTATCTATCACGTTGTAGAGTACATTAATCAACTGTGCTACGATCATTGGTCCTGCAATAGATAATATATGTGTAGAAACCTTTCCCTTCGCAAAATTATTTCTTTCTTCCATATAACCATCTCCCTTAACACAATCTTTACTATCTCATATATATTACAGTCATACAGTTCTTTTTCAAACTTTGAAATACTGTAACTCATATTATCTTCTGTATCTTATGCTTTTTTACTATGTATAGTGAGAAATACTATATTAAAATAAAATTCCACAAATAAAATTAAAAATATGAAATACATGTTGCATAAGTAACATGTAAGCGCTACAATATCTATGTTAGATACATTCGAAAGGAGAAAACGATATGAAGAAGGTATCCGCTATAGCACTTAGTACAGCTATGGCACTCTCAATGGCTTTGCCATCAAAAGTCAATGCCACAAGCAGAGTGGATCAATTACTCTCTAATATGAGTACAAGACAAAAGATCACACAGATGCTTATGGTAGATTTCCGTTACTGGGACGAAGACTTAAGTGATGGTGCACAGACTACAGGTCACGAATTTACTAAGATGAATGACCAAGTCAGAAAGATTGTCGAAGACTATGATTTTGGAGCACTTATTTATTTTGCCCAGAACATCCAGGAAACAGAACAGTCTTATAACTTAAGTATGGCTATGCAGAAAGCAGCTACAAAAGATGGTGGTATTCCACTATTAATTAGTGCTGACCAGGAAGGTGGTAGTGTATACCGTTTAGGTTCAGGTACAGCTTTACCTGGTAACATGGCACTCGGTGCAACTCATAATACAGAGTATGCGAAAAAAGCAGGTCAGATTATTGGTAGTGAATTAAGTAGTATTGGTATTAATACTAACTTAGCGCCTGTTGTTGACGTCAATAATAATGCCAACAACCCAGTTATTGGTCTAAGAAGTTACAGTGATGATGCAGATTTAGTAGGGAACATGGCTTCTGCAACAATCGCTGGTTTGAAGGACTATAATGTCATTGGATGTGCGAAGCACTTCCCAGGTCATGGTGATACAGCCACTGATTCACATTATGGTTTACCTATCGTAAACAAATCAAAAGCAGAATTATTAAATAATGAATTAAAACCATATAAGATTGCAATCAATCAGGGTATTGAAATGATCATGACTGCACATATCTTATATCCACAATTAGATGACACAACTGTTGTATCAGAAAAAACAGGTAACGAAGAAAAGAAACCTGCGACTATGTCAAAAGCAATCATCACTGATCTATTAAAGGGTGAAATGGGATTCAATGGTGTAGTCACTACAGATGCGATGAACATGAAGGCTATTGCTGATACATTTGGCGAATCACAGGCAGTTAAACTTGCGATTGAAGCAGGTGCTGATTTGATCTGTATGCCTACAGTTCTTTACAATCAGGAAGATGTTAAGAAGCTAGACACAATTATTGATTATGTAGAAGCTGCTGTGAATAATGGTGAAATCTCTGAATCAAGATTAGATGATGGATGCAGAAGAATCTTAACAGTTAAAGAAAACAGAGGCATCTTAGATTGGAAAGAATCTAACTTCTCATTAAATAAAGCTTTATCAACAGTAGGTAGTGCTACTAATAGAGCAACTGAAAGAGAAATCGCAGCTGCAGCTGTCACTGTTGTAAAGAATGAAAACAATACTTTACCTCTAGTAGTAAAAGAAAAGCAGAAAATCTTGATGCTTTGTCCATATGACAATGAAAGAGCACAGATGATTATGGGTTATAATCGTGCTAAAGAAGCAGGACTTATCCCAAATTCTGCAGAAGTAAAAGTAGTAAGATACAATGGTTCTAATATGGATGCTGTAAAAGAAAATATCGATTGGGCTGATACAGTATTTGTTAACTCAGAAATTAGTGCTGCAAGTCGTTTCTCATCTAACCATTGGTTGTATTCAAATGTAGAAGATATCGTAGACTATACTCATGAAAAGGGTAAGAAGTCTATCGTGATGTCAGTAGATAAACCATATGATGTACAGATGTATGCTAATGCAGATGCTATTTTAGCTGTATATGGATGTAAAGGTTCTTCAGTAGATGTTACTGAAGCAATTGTTGGTGGAGTTACATCTTCTAAAGCTGCTTATGGACCTAACATTATTGCAGGTATTGAAGTTGCTTTAGGTACATTTGGTGCTCAGGGAACACTTCCAGTTAATATTCCTGTATATGATAAGACTGCTAAGCTTTACACTGATACTATTAAGTATAAACGTGGTTATGGTATATCTTATAGTTCTTTACTCAACAAAGATACTTTAAATGACTTAATCTCTAAGGCTGAAAGCTTAGATTCTAAGAAATATACAGAAGAATCTTGGAATAAACTTGTATCAGCTTTAGCTGCTGCAAAAGAAGTAGCTAACACAAATGGTGTTTCTCAGAAGAAGATTGATGAAGCGATTGCTTCATTACAGGCTGCTATGGATGCTTTAGTAGAAAAACCTGCTGAAACAAAACCAGAAGAACCTAAGAAAGATGACACTAAGAAAGAAGATACAAAGAAAGAAAACACAAAGAAAGAAAATACAAAGAAAGAAGACACTAAGAAGGATAATGTAAAAACAGGCGATAGCACAGCTATCCTACCACTGGTTACATTAATGGGTCTTGCTTGTGTTGCATTTATTTTTCTTAAGAAAAAAAGAGTTTAATAAGTAGAACGTCTCTTCATTGAGACGTTCTTTTATATGTTATAATGAAGTAGGGTGATTTATATGGCATGGATTCAATTATTAGTAGATGGTGGAATAGGTTTGGTATTAATCATATCTGGAATACTTATGAATATGATTTCTAAAAGACATAATAAACAATGTACAAAGAGTGTTGAAGGTTATGTTGTTGCTTATAGTTTCCCAGGAGAATCACGTATGTATCCAATAGTAGAATATGTAGTAGATGGTATAACTTATAAGACAAAGAAAAAATATAAAGGAATTAAGTCTATCAAAGCATCAGGAATACCACTACCAGTTAAATCTAAAGCTTATGAGGATAAAAAAGGATACCTACATATAAAATCGGGAGCCATTGTAAATGTCCGTCAGATGGCAGAAAAACTATGGCCTATAAATAGTAAAATGATTGTTTACTATAATCCAGATAATCCTAAAATCTGTTTTGTAGATAGACCAATTTATAATAGTTTTGCATCTAAGATGTTTATAATTATGGGTAGTGTTGTAATAGTTATAAGTATTATTGTATTTTTATTAATGCAACTATAAGTCCGTGGCTTTCAATTCGCACGCTTGCGTGTTAGTTGAAAGCCATATTTCATTTTATATAAAAAACCGTACAGTTTGGTTTCTGTACGGTGGCAGACTATTTGTTAAATATACAAATCGCTGTGTGTGCCTGTGTTGGCAAGTGTCAGTACTAGAACATCTTCTTCTATGTAGTAAATGAGTAGCCAGTCAGGTAGAATATGACATTCTCGATAACCTGTCCAATCTCCAGATAATGCATGGTCACGACACTTATCAGGTAAGGACTCACCAGTTGCAAGTAAAGTGATAATTTGATTTAATAATTCGATTTTTAACCCACGCTTTATAGCACGTTTATAATCTTTTTCGCTCAATTTAAGAAAATTGTTGCTTTGAGTAATCTTATTCAGCGAAGATACCATAACGATATTCATAATATGCTTCCTTAAGTGAAATAGGCATAGGTGTAGCTCTTACCATTTCATTACTGAAAGCCTCAGTATCCATCATCATTCTTAGAA
>OLPC01002623.1_pt1 | contig 13105 bp, 4 predicted proteins | sample 1672341 | NCBI WGS metagenome assembly OLPC01 (sample SAMEA3136673, study PRJEB25190) | human gut metagenome | reverse complement strand
ACTACATCAAGAACATGATCACCGGTGCTGCTCAGATGGACGGCGCTATCCTGGTTGTTGCTGCAACCGATGGCCCGATGCCGCAGACCCGTGAGCACATCCTGCTGGCTCGTCAGGTTGGCGTGCCCAAGATCGTTGTGTTCCTGAACAAGTGCGATATGGTTGACGACGAAGAGCTGCTCGACCTGGTCGAAATGGAAGTTCGCGAACTGCTGGACAGCCAGGATTTCGACGGCGACAACACCCCGATCATCCGTGGTTCCGCTCTGAAGGCTCTGGAGAGCACTTCCAAGGATCCCGATGCTCCGGAATACAAGTGCATTTGGGAGCTGATGGACGCTGTTGACAGCTACATCCCGACCCCGGACCGTGCTGCTGATAAGCCGTTCCTGATGCCCGTTGAGGACGTTATGACTATCTCCGGCCGTGGCACCGTTGCTACCGGTCGTGTTGAGCGTGGTACTGCTCATGTCGGCGATCAGATGGAAATCGTTGGTCTGAAGGAAGAGAAGCTGACCACCACCATCACTGGTCTGGAAATGTTCCGCAAGAGCCTCGAGTTCGCTCAGGCTGGCGACAACATCGGCGCTCTGCTGCGTGGTATTGACCGTGACCAGATCGAGCGTGGCCAGGTTCTGGCTGTTCCCGGCTCTGTTCATCCCCACACCACTTTCGATGGCCATGTTTACGTCCTGAAGAAGGAAGAAGGCGGCCGTCATACCCCGTTCTTCAACAACTATCGTCCTCAGTTCTACTTCCGTACCACCGACGTTACCGGCATCATCACCCTGCCCGAAGGCACTGAGATGTGCATGCCCGGCGACAACGTTGATATGCACGTTGAGCTGATCACCCCGGTTGCCATGGAAGAAGGCATGCGTTTCGCTATCCGCGAAGGCGGCCACACTGTTGGTTCCGGCGTTGTTTCCAAGATCGAGAAGTAATTTTCGGCTTGTGATATAGCTTTCAAGGCTCCTGCTGTTAAGGCAGGGGCCTTTTTGTTGTGTACGACTTATGGGACGGGGAGGGGGCAAAGGCCGGGTGTGGAAGACCAAGGAAGGCATCATGAAAACATCAGGAATTGTAGATAGGGGAGAGGACACCATTCGGAACTTTGAAAAAGTGGAGCAGGAGGGGGCACTCACACCGCCCTACCTTGGGAAGGTGTATTTCAGGTCGCGGTTAAGGGGCAAGGGCTGATCTATCCCTAAGTTCTCGGAACGGTCAGGAACGCTCTCTACAGTACAATTTATAATGGGCAATTCTCAACCTCCAATTTTCCCTTCAAGTTTCCTCCAATCTCTGCCAAATCTCTCAACAACAAGCCAAACCGAAATGGCAAAAAATGCGCGATCACAATACCGGGTAATTGTATTAAGAGATTGCAAAGAACATTATCGGGGTAAATGTTTAATCATTTGATAAAATCAGGAATAAACCATTCAAAAATGTTAATAAATACCGTTAAAGAGCCACCGCACCGCAACGCAAATAATGTGCGAAAAACAGGTTTCAGTTGATTCAAGGACAAAAATTTACCTAGAAACCGCTCTAATGAACTATGCAAATTCTGGCAACTGTGATATAATGTATATACCTAGATGTGTCGGAAAGGTTATCATTTGCGGGATCAAGGCATGCAGCCGGTGCAACGTTTGTCAGCCGCTGTGCCGGGGCCAAAAGCCCCAAAAGCAGGCCGCAGCCCGGCAGGGGATCGCCAGACCGAGGGGAGCACAACCAGGCGTTTTGCAATCAACACCTGCAAAGTGCCGCACATCTGCCGTACCACTTTTCACACAAAAGGGGAAAGTAGTAACACTTAAGGGAGGATAAAACTATGAAGAAAAACCTTCAGCGTTTTGGTGCATCCGTGCTGGCAGCAGCCATGGTTGCCCAAAGCGTGGCGCTTCCCGCAGCAGCCGAAACTACCAAGATTGATTCTTCGGTAGCGCAGTCTGTTGCAGCTAGCGCAGCAAGCGCGGCCAGCGCTGTGCAGTCCCTGCCCAAGTTCACCAGCACCGCAGACCTGATCAAGCAGACAGCCCAAACGCTGGCTGCCCAGGGCGAAGTGCATGAACTGGAGCAGGACGATGCCAAGCTGGAAGCGGCTGCACAGAGCAAGGCGGGCATGAGCCTTGCAGCGTTGGAAAATGCATTGGCCGATGCCATGTACGCCAACGCCGCAGCCGGCAAGATCAACACCGAAGCCTATGGCCTGAACAAGGACGAGATGGCATCGGTGATGGCTGCCACCATCAAAACGTATCATCTGTCCAGCGCCGTTACCGACCTGGGCTATGAGACGAACGCCGCAGGCGTTGTGACCGCCGTTACCTTTACCGGCAGCTCCGGCATGACCTCTGCGATGGAGTCCATGACCAACAGCGATGATGAAGTGATTGCGCAGCAGGCTGACAGCTACGCACAGGCTTACGTTGCTGAAAACTCCGATACCTTTGCGGCCAGCGCCGCTGCAGACGGCCATACCTATGGCGAGCCGAAATGGTACTGGAATGACACCAACCCGGAGGATGGCCACACCCATACCTGGAAGGAAACCCCCGATGGTTACTGGACCAAGACCGATGACGGCTGGGCTTACACCGCTGTGTATACCTGTGAAAAGGACGATGCCTACCAGAAGGTAGAAGGCACCGTAACCAAGGATACCACCGAGGCAAAGCCCGGCGCTGCCGGCAAGACCGTTTACTCTGCCAGCGTGCCCGCTGACAAGAGCCCGGTTAAGAAGGAATACAAGGAACCCACCACCCGCACCGACGACATTGCCGCCCTGCCCTGCCAGAGCCATGTTGTGTCCAAGGATGCAGATGGCAACTTTGTTGCTACCTTCAACTGGGAAATGAAGAAGGTCGAGGGCGAGCTGGCCGCTGACTACAGCAACGCCCAGCTGTTCTATGACAGCGAAACCGGCAAAATTTCTGCCGGCGCTCCCGTTACCATTGACTGGGAATGCACCAGCGTCACCTTCAAGTGCGCTGTCTGCGGCGAAGAAATCAAAACCCAGCCGGTAATGACCATGCCGGTCAGCGTTGTGGTAGACCAGAATGACAATTCCGTCTACATCAACGTGGGCGGCACCCCGACCCTGGATACCACCTCCGGCGGCACCGGCGTTACCCTGGTGTCCGCAATGAAGGACGGCAACTGGTACGATATGCAGAACAACCCGGTTGACGCAAGCAAGGTGAACTTCACCTATCAGAGCGGCGACAACAAGGGCAAGAACAGCCTGCTGCTGTACGACAGCCAGAAGACTGCCGTGTATGTGGACGACCAGGGCAACCAGGTCACCAATACTTATGATGTCTCGACTGCGCAGATGAACTACTACTACTTCCAGCTGTCGCAGTTCAACCAGGACGAAGCAGAGTACTTCGGCGTGGTTGCCCCGTTCTGGACCTCCAAGGGCGTTCAGAAGCAGGGCGAGGATGGCAGCATCACCGGCACCATGGGCGCAATCAAGATATTGTGCAGCATTGATCCGAACGATGATGTCCCGCCGACCACCATGGCATTCATGCTGAACATGCTGCCGCAGGCGTTCATGTCTTACGTCATGAACTATGGCGAAGCTCTGAAAGCCATCCGTGATGCAGGCTTGGCACAGGTTGCCAAGCTGGGTGACGCTGACTATGTCACCAAGCTGCTGATCCTGCACGACTGGATCTCCCAGGTTGCAGAATTCGATATGGGCTCCATGGGCGATATCACCGGCGGCGGCAACAACGACCCCATCCAGACGACTGCTTTCGGTGCCCTGCTGGGCGGCGAGATCGGCGCTAAGGGCGTTGAGTATGGCTGCATCTGCCTGGGCTATGCAGCTGCATTTAACTACATGGTCCAGAATTTGCCTGACAACAAGAGCATCTATAAAAATGATGACGGCAGCTGGAAGACCCCCGATGAAGTAGGCGATAACGCTGTTGTTGACTTTGCCCAGATCCTGTATTACTGCGATACTTCTGATACCAGTGTTGCCGGTAATGCGTTCGGCGGCGGCATGTTCAACAACGTCCACTACTTTAACGCAGTCAAGGTCAACAAGCTGCAGGGCGACAGCAACTCTGCTACGATGACCACCGGCGAAGCCAACAAGAACTGGTACTATGTTGACGTCTGCTATGACGATGTGAACACCGAGTGCATGGCCCAGACCCGCGTTGAGAACGCAGGCGACCTGCGCCATGTCAACTTCCTGGTTTCTCCCTCCGGTCTGGAAGGCCGTTACAGCAAGTACTATGATTACATTGACTCGCTGTACGATGGCTACACCTACACCAAGAACAAGAATCCCGATGTGGATAAAGACGGCAATGTTGTGCTGAACAACGGCAAGCCGCATTACTCTTACACCAAGGCGGAGAACAAGAACGAGACCCGTTACACCGATACCTGCTACGAGGATACCTGGTTCACCTCTATCTGCAGCCCCATCTACTTCGACAATAATTACTTCTATTACGTTGATACCACGACCAACCAGAACCTGTATAACAACATGCGCCGCCAGCAGTCCGAGAACGGCAACAACGGCAACTCTGGTTCCGGCAGCTCTGGTAACAACTCCCAGATGCAGCAGTTCATGAAGAAGATGCAGAACCAGGGCCCCGATACTCTGGAAGCACGTCCGCGTAATGCGAACTACTATATCCGCAAAGAGGATTCCAGCAGCAGACCCGGCGGCTTCAGCATGAGCAGCTTTACCAAGACGGATGACCCGTTTGATATCATCCTGATGTACTACAACGATCTGAAGGAAACCAGCAGCAACTTCAATGATGACGACAGCAATGCCAAGGTCCTGGCCGAAGCTGGCACCATCTATAAGATCGATACCAGTGCAAAAGATAAGCATACCAAGGTTGAAAACAACCTGAACACCGAGTGCCTGGCAGACGCTGCTGCAAAGCGGATCTACCCCGCACTGGTACACTCTACCGCACTGTATGATGGCAAGCTGTACTTCAACGTCAACAACGCCATCTACCGTATGGACCCGACCACCGGCACAGTGGAAGAAGTGAAGGAATACAACACCGTCTATGGCGGCATTAAGCTGACCAAGGATAAGGACGGCAACATGGTTCCCGATACCCACTTTCCCGGCATGAGCATGGTTATCATGGATAGCGCCCAGGATACCAGCAGTGTGAAGTATCTGAACACCTTCAAGAACCATCCTCTGGCGGGCCTGACCCTGCGTGACAGCTACAGCTTTGCTACCACCACCCAGCAGGGCCAGACTGTGATCACCGGCATCAACACCACCAAGGATCAGCTGGTCGTTTCTGTCGGCACCAACCTGTCCAACACCTATAAGGAACTGGTGGACGGCAAGGCAGAAGTCAAGACCGATGCCTCCGGCACTTCTTATGCAAACCGTAAGAGCTACAAGACCGAGTCCTGGAACTACAACCCGAGTTACAACCAGAACATGGGCAGCTCTGACGAGAAGAACAAGAACGAAGAGTTCATGTGGTGCGCTAACCTGGTTGAAACCATGCCGATGTCCGACATGGTCAGCGACCTGAGCAGCGGCGCAACCACCGATGTTTCCGTTGAAGCATGGTGCGATACCCCCGCTTACACCCAGGCCCGCACCAACAAGTACGGCCTGACCAAGGGTGAAAAGAAGTACGCTGACGGCGCACTGCCCAAGGGCCATACCTGGGCTCTGGACGAGCTGGAAACCAAGTCCGTTGGCAACAATGTGTACCTGTGCTCTGATTGCCATACCGCAACCGAAAGCACCCCCCACACCGTTACCCTGAATAAAGTTGATGGCGTTACCCTGACCCTGGGCACCACCAGCAACACCTACATCAAGGACGATACCGTTACCCTGACCGTAGAAAAGGAAGGCACCGATATCGTTACCGTTACCGCAAAGAACGGCGATACCGATGTTGCTCTGACTGAAGTTCAGGAAGCAGCGCAGGACGAAGCCGCAGCCCAGGCTACCACCGAAAAGGCTAAGACGGTTTACACCTTCACCATGCCGGACGGCGATGTGACCATCAGCGTTGAAAAGAACGCTAAGACCTATGCGATCAAGGTGGCCGATGCTAACAAGGATACGTTGAAGATCACCAGCCCCGAAGCTGACCTGGATAAGGTCACTGCGGGCACTACCATTACCGTTGTGGCTACCCCGAAGGATGGCTATACCCTGACGGCTGACGGTGTGGTGGTTACTTACGGCGACAATCAGACCCTGAAAGCAACTCCTGACACAGAAAAGGCCAACACTTACACCTTTGCAATGCCCGCTGGCGATGCAACTGTCAGCGCAGCGTTTGAAGAGGTTAAGAAGTATAACGTTACTGTGGCGGGTACTGTTGAAAACGGCACTGTGGGCGTAGAGCCGAAAACCGCAGCTGCGAAGGATGTTGTTACTGTTACCGTTACCCCGAATACCAACTTTAAGTACACGGACGGCAGCCTGAAAGCTACTTATACGGATGGCGGAACGAAGAAAGAAATTAACGACTTTAAGGCAGTAGACGGTAAGGAAAACACCTACACCTTCGAGATGCCTGCCGCTGATGTTACCGTTAGCGCTGCGTTTGAGCCTGTTAAGGTTGAAACCTACAGCGTTACGATCAACCCCAGCGATAATGGTACTGTGACGGCTGACAAGACCACTGACCTGAAGGCTGGCGAGGTCGTTACTCTGACTGTTAACCCGATTGATAAGCCGGATTTGCTGACAAAACTGTCCCAAGAGGGCCTGACTATTACGGACAGCAAGGGCACTAAGATTGAACCTGAAACTGCTGATGAAGGTAAGACCTATACTTTCAAAATGCCCGCTGACAATGTAACGGTTACTGCGCAGTTTACCATCGAAGAATATAGCATTCTCACGGAAGTTGAGCCGAAGGACGGTGGTACGATTACCGTTTCGGTCAATGGTGAGGATGGACTGAAACGCGCAGCAAAGGACGCTGCAATTGTTGTGATAGTTACGCCGAATTCTGGCTATGAACTGGAGCAGGCGTTCCATGGTACGACCGATATCACTAATAGCGTTAGCGGTGGTGGTATATATAAGGACGTAATGGGTGCTTGCAACTTGGAAATTAAAGCAACCTTTACCAAGAAAGCTGCAACTGACACCGATACTCCCGCCGCTCAGGAAGCACCGGTCGAGGAGCGCACCGCTCACGGTGCCGCTGAAAAGACCACCGTTACCGCAATGGCTGTCTTTACCTGCACCGATAAGAACTGCGCAAGCGCACAGTTCGTGGATGCAACTGTAAAGCAGACCAGCGGCGTTGCCACCGCTGCTGTCACCTTCAACGGCAAGGACTACACCGCCAAGTACGGCGAGAAGAACGGCTGGGTTGAAGAAAACGGCAAGAAGTACTGGTACGAAAAGGGCGTGAAGCAGGGTACCACCGGCCGCGGCAAAGAGATCTATGATCCCGATTCCGATGCCTGGTACTGGCTGGATGCTGTCCAGGGCGGCGCAATGACCGTCAGCAAGGACGTTTACCAGGAATCCGCCGCCGGCCAGTGGGCTGATAGGCCCGATGGCACCGGCAAGTGGGTCCGTTACGATGAGAACGGCCACATGGTCAAGGGCTGGCAGACGACCGATAAGGGCACCTACTACTTTGACCTGATCACCGGCGCTATGGCTAAGGGCGCAGGCGATATTGACGGTGTACCTTGCGCATTTGACGAGTACACCGGTATCGCTCTGGACGGCCAGTGGCTGACCATCAAAGGCGCTGACTTCTGGTACGAAAAGGGCGTTCGCCAGGGCCTGGATGGCCGCGGCAAGGAAATCTATGACCCGGCTTCCGACGCTTGGTACTGGCTGGATGCCGTTGACCAGGGCAAGAAAGCCACCAGCAAGGATGTCTATCAGGAATCCGAAGCTGGCCAGTGGGCTGATAGGCCCGATGGCACCGGCAAGTGGGTCCGTTACGATGCACAGGGCCACATGATCAAGGGCTGGAGCGCTGACAAGCGTTACTACTTCGACCCGATTTATGGCACCATGGCTAAGGGCGATGCAGTCATCGACGGCCGTACTTATCACTTTGATAAGAACACCGGCGTTCTGCAGTAATCCCACAGCCGAACAATGAGCTGTAACCAGCCCATTAACCTCTAAATAAAAATGCCGTAGCAGATGTAACAGTCTGCTGCGGCATTTTTGTATTTTGGGGCATAGGTTCAGTGAAATATTTGCCGGGCCAGTAGGGCGGGGGACCCCATGATTGTGGTGGCTCCCCTGGAGGGGAGCTGGACGCGAAGCGGCCTGAGGGGTGGTTCCTTGCCGCAAACCTAAAACAATCGAATCCAACGCCTTGGAACAGTCACTGCGCCCGCAGGCACCTTGCCCTGCCACAAATCCCATCACGACCAATCGGACAAGGCCTCGGAACGGTCAAGACCGTTCCCTACAGAACAAATTATAATGGGCAGCACACCCTTAAACAATCAGTAGGGCGGGGGACCCCACCCAATAGTACACGATTAAAAAATCGCAATTTACCTTACCCGCATAATAAAGGCAACACACAAAAACATGGCGAACACATCAGGCCGGTGCAAGGGCAAAACCTACTAAAAAGCTGCGGCTAAATTTGGCAAATATGGCGCGCGAAGTATAATTTTTGGAGGATATCACAAGCAGAACAAACAAACTTTGTCAGTTCAAACAACAAAAAAACAACAAACTGGCATGAATGCCAAAGAATGCGGCCGCGAATTGTGAAAGATTTTAATATATTTTCTTCGTTTTCTCCTTACCTGTTATCATTTGAATTTGCAATCGAAATATGGAACTTGTATAATAGAATAAAAGAAAAGTGTAAACTAAATGGGTGAAGAGGATTTGGTGCAATGGAAGATAAAAATAGATTCAGCATTCTGCTGGAGCATTTGCTGGAAGTTGCGGAAGTCAAGAACTATACCCTGGCCAAGCGCCTGCAATACGATGTTTCCTATATCAGCAAATGGGTCAGCGGCCGCATGCTGCCTGCCAAAAAGACTGAAAAGCGCGTGATGGAGGGCATCAGTGCCTGCGTGGTGGATGAAGCCACCGATGATGGCCGTGACCTGCTGCTGCGGGAATACAGCGTTAGCATCCCCAGTGACCTGAAAGCCGCCATTTATGATAACCTGATTGCTGAATATGATTATTTGCAAGAGGAGCTGGACAGCGGCGAGGCGCGCATTGGCCCCTATACGGACTTTTGGGCCGAGCTGAACATGCTGCAATACCTGACCAAAATGGCGCACCCCGTGCTGCGCCGCGTCAGCCAGCTGGACATTGTGGCTGTGATGGACCTGATGGAAATGGCGCGCGAATACCGCCTGAAAGTTGCCAACCTGCAAAACGGCCAACTGGTGGACCAGCGCAGCTATGATAACGTCTATTTCAAGCTGATGATCGATATCAGCCGCGAAAAATGGGACCCCATCTATGATGCCGCGCTCATTATCAACGTGCTGACCAACTTCAGCCATATTCATTTCAAGCTGTTTGGCAGCACCGCGGCTGCCGGGCGCGCGGTGTTTGTGGTCAAGGGCGATTTTGCCATTACCGGCCTGCTGGTCAGCCACAGCCGCTGCGCTGCCGTTACCGCCACCGAGGACCCGCAGAACTGCGAAAGCCTGTATGATAACTTCTCCAAGCTCTGCGTGCGGGATGACCAGCTTTTCCGCGATACCAGCATGCGCCAGCTGATCAGCCAGTACGACTATATGCACACGCTGCTGGCCTCCAATCTGCGGTGGATGTTCGGCCACCTGAATGAGCTTTTGCTGCCGGATGACTTGTTTGAAGAGATCCTGACCGCCCACGAGGCCGAGCTGAAAGATTTTTTGGGTGCTACCCCTGCGGAGCTGCGTAGCGTACACAACCTTGCCAAAGGTGTGGTGGAGGAAACAAACATCCGCATCCTGATTTATGAAGCTGCATTTTCCTCCATGGCGGTTTCCGGCGAGCTGGACTTTTTCAGTTACAAGGTCAACCTTACCCCGGATCAGCGCAGCCGGTGCATCAGCTATGTGCTGCAGCTTTGCAAGCAGCGTGAAAAACTTGAATTCCGCTTGATCAGCGGCCGCATTGTGAACGATTTCCAGTATGTGGCGGACCCCAATGTGTTTCTTTCTGGCGCTGCATCGTATCTTCGGCTGGATAACAACTGCCCCATCAACCGGATTGCAATGGTCAACAACAGTGTGATGGAAGACCGCCTGAGTGAATATTTTGATCAGGTCTGGAATTTGGATGACCAGAACGTGACAAAAGAGCGCAACGCCATTGCGGAGCACATCCATCATGTCCTGCAGGGAATCCATCTGATTACCCGCGCCAAAGGTGATGAAATGGAAGAACTGCAAGAGAGCTGGATGAACAAAATCTAAGGCAACACCGCACAATTCCCGCCTTACGGCTTAAGCACCGCGCTCCGGCGGCTGCGGCACGGCATCTGCGTTGCCAAAATGCTCGATAAGACATCCAGTATTATCTGCGCTTTTGGCTTAGCATCTGCCGCACCTCGCTCGCCGTATCGGCACTTAGAATTATGCGGTATTGCCCTAAAAATACAACATACATACGCATAAACATAAAGCCCTGGCTGCTGCGGTAGCTGGGGCTTTTGTTGCACCGAGGAAAATGAAATTGCAAGAAAACTCCATGCCAAAGCGTGAAAATCCATGGGAAAAAAGTGAATCATGCGGAATCAATTTCTGGAAATTTGTGCCATGGGATTCTCGTGCTTTCCGTAAACAGGAATGGTATACTATGTTCAGCACCGAAGATAATTATAGCATTATGGTTCGGCGACGCTGTGCAACGATGTGCACAGCAGGGGAAAGCGCCATAAAGGTTTGGCGTGATTTGATTTGGATAATTTAATTCCCTGCAACTATAAGGGAAAGACATTTGGAGGAAATTGCAATGAATGAAAACGCGATGTTGACTGGCAAGCCCAGCATTGACCGCCCCTGGATGAAGTTCTATCCAGATGTTCTGCGCGGTATCCAGGTTCCGGCCTGCACCGTGGAGCAGTACCTCTCCGTGCGCGCTGCAGACCCTAACGTGATTGCCATGCACTACTATGGCGTGGATATCACCTGGGGTACCGTGTTCCGTAAGGTGGACGCCACCGCCCGCGCTCTGCAGGTGCTTGGCGTCAAGCAGGGGGACCAGATCCCCGTGTTCCTGCGTTCTGTGCCGGAATTCATTTATCTGCTGCTGGCAGCCGAGCGCATCGGCGCTTCGCTGCTGTGCCGTGACAACACCCTGGAAGAAAACATTGAAGCTGTTCAGAAAGCCAATGCCAAGGTGATTTTTGTTCACGACTTCTTCTCCAAGGCCGAAATCGAAGCCTACCGTGAGCAGACCAACGTGAATACCTATGTTATCGTTCCCGCTCTGGAAAGCGGCGACCGCGCCGCTATGCCGGTTTACCTGCAGCATTCCCTGGATGCCCTGTATCCGGATGTTCCCGCCCGTGGCTCTGATACCATGATGTGGGCTGATTTCTGTAACATGGGCCAGCGTTTTCGCGGCTTTGTGCCCGCTCCTGTCAACATTGACCGCCCGCTGCTGCGCGCCTACACCAGCGGTTCCACCGGCCCTTCCAAGCAGGTCATCCATTCTGCACACAGCATCATCGGCGTGCTGGCCCAGATGAACTTTTATGGCGCTTCGGATAAATTCCGCCCCACCTGGCTGCTGACCATCCTGCCCCCGGCTCTGATCGCTGTTGTGGTTTCCATGATGCTGCTGCCCCTGGCCGGCGGTATGCTGCTCATTCTGGATCCGTTTGTGGATGTGTACGATGTTGACCTGGAAATGATGCGCTACCGCCCCAACAACTGGCCCCTGATCCCCATGTTTGTGGAGGTTATCCGCCGCAGCAAGCGTCTTCCGGCTGACTATGATATGTCCCACATGCTGGCCATCGGCGCCGGCTGCGAGGCATTCAACAACAAGCAGCTGCGCAATGTTGAGGAGTTCCTCAAGCAGCATAACTGCAACCTGCGCTTTACTGCCGGCTACGGCAGCAGCGAGGCCGGCTCCAACGCCACTCTGCCCATGGCTCCGTTCCCGGTGCGTGACGGCAACGTTGGTGTGCCGATGATTCACAGCGTCATCAGCATTTTCAAGCCCGGCACCCAGGAAGAGCTGACCTACAATACCCCCGGTGAGATCTGCATGACGGGCCCCGGCGTGATGCTGGGCTATGACCGCCCCGAAGCAACCGCCAAGGCACTGCAGGTCCACGCAGACGGCAAGACCTGGCTGCACACCGGCGATATTGGCTATATGTCCGAGGACGGTGTGCTCTACACGATGACCCGCGGCGCATCCCCGCGCTTTGGCGGCGGCGACCTGATGGTGCAGCCGCTGGAGAACATCGTGGCCGATGCCGACATCAAGGGCATCAAGGACGAGTTCTTTGTTATCGTGCCGGATGATGAGCACGAGGGCTGCTTCCTGCCGTACCTGTACGTCCAGCTCAAAGATGGCTACACCTTGGACGATGTGCGCGATAAGATCAATGCCTGCCTGCCGGAACGTTACATGCGTCCGGTGGAGATTTTCACCGTACCGGAACGCCCGTTCTTCCACTTCAAGACCAACCGTATTGGCCTGAGCAAAGAAATCATCGCCAAGCGCAACCAGCAGAAAGAGAAAGCCAAGCGCAACAGCTTTGCCGATGGCTGCATTGCCTGATGACTTTGGCGTGATAAAATCATGATAATGTAACGGCATGTGCCCACCTTATGATAGAGATAAGGGGGCACATGCCTTTTGTTTTGGGGTGGGGGAGCGGATGAAGATGAACGGTACGCGCGGTTGGGGGATAGGGGAGAAGGGCAATCGGATTCCGGTGCGGGGGAGATACTTGTGAAGTTGTAAAATAAAACTTTGAAATCCATCCGCGGATGAAAAGCACGATAGGGCACTGTATCATTAGCCACATGCTGAAAAAATGCTGTAGGGAACGGGATTGACCGTTCCGCAGCCTTATGGCAACACCGCACAATTCTCGCCTTACGGCTTAAGCACCGCTTCGGCGGCTGCGGCACGGCATCTGCGTTGCCA
>OLPC01002620.1_pt1 | contig 13113 bp, 12 predicted proteins | sample 1672341 | NCBI WGS metagenome assembly OLPC01 (sample SAMEA3136673, study PRJEB25190) | human gut metagenome | reverse complement strand
GAAAAGTACTTGCGGTTTGTATCAGTGAGAAGAAAGGAACACAGAAGAAGAATGTCGGGTCTGCGGTTTTTGTGGAGGACTGGGGGCTTGAGGGGGATGCTCATGCTGGGAAGTGGCATCGGCAGGTGAGTCTTCTTTCCGGTGAAAAGATCGATGCATTTCGTGCAAAGGGCGCAGAGGTTGAGGATGGTGCTTTTGGTGAGAATCTGGTTGTGGAGGGGATTGATTTTGCGAAGCTTCCGGTTGGTACCAGATTTCGCTGTGGCGAAGTTGTGCTGGAGCTGACTCAGATCGGAAAAGAGTGCCACAATGGCTGTGCCATTTTCCAGAAGATGGGTGAGTGCATCATGCCACGGGAAGGTGTGTTTACAAGAGTGCTGAAAGGTGGAAAAGTTTCTGTCGGTGACGAGATGTCTGTGGATAAGGCTATGATTTTTGATACCCATGCCCATTATGACGATGAGGCTTTTGACGAGGATCGGTTTGAGATGCTTGAGAGTATGCAGGAGAACGGGATTGGGCATATTGTGGATGTGTGTGCTTCCGTGGGACATTTTGACCGGGTTTATGATTTGGTGGAAAAGTATCCGTTTGTTTATGGTGCAGTGGGGGTTCATCCGGATGATGCGGATAAGGTAGATGCAGCTGTTCTGGATGAAATCCGAAAATATTGCGACATGGAAAAGACAGTAGCCGTAGGCGAGATCGGCCTGGATTATTACTGGCATAAGGAGAGGGAAGAGCACCTTCTTCAGCAGAAAGTATTCCGCCAGCAGATGGACATTGCCCGTGAAAAGAAGCTCCCATTTATGATCCATAGTCGGGATGCAGCAGAGGATACGCTGAATATTGTGAGAGAGTATATGAGGGATGGAATGTATGGAGGGATCATCCATTGCTTTTCCTATAGTAAGGAGATCGCAAGGGAATACCTGAATATGGGACTCTACCTGGGAATCGGTGGAGTGGTTACTTTTAAGAATTCACGGAAGCTGAAAGAAGTGGTGGAGTACGCACCCCTGAATCAGATCCTGCTTGAAACCGATTGCCCGTATATGGCACCTGTGCCAAACCGTGGAAAGAGAAACAGCTCCCTGTATCTGCCGGAGGTTGTGAAGACGATTGCGGAGATTAAGGGTATAAGCTGCGAGGAGGTTGTGGCTGTGACGGAGAGTAATGCGTTGCGGGTGTTTGGGTTGGTTTGAGAGTACTATGCTATTTGACGCCTTGTATTTTATTTCTACGATTGTTATAATCAAATTATCAAAAAGAAGTGGAAGAAGGTGCCTATATGCAGAAAAGAATAAGGAATATATTGAAAGAATTCGAACAATGTATGAGAAATGTGTTCAAAGAAGATTTTTGCAAAATTCTTGTATATGGTTCCTACGCCAGAGGAGACTACAACGAAAACTCAGATGTTGATGTTATGATACTTGTCAATACTCCGTTGGAAAAAATTAATTCTTATTATGATCAGGTTTCAGACTGTGCTTTTGATTTTATGATGAAATATGGAGTAGATATTTCTCCGGTTATAAAAAATGTAGAACATTTTAATTATTGGAAAGATGATCTGCCGTATTATCATAATGTATTAAAGGAAGGGGTGGCTGTTTAGTGGATAATGAAAAACGACAGGCCCTTTCAGAGTATGAGGCGGCTTGTTTTATTAAGAATGAAATAGAGAAATATTTGAAGGAAAATAAAGACTTAAAAATGTAGGAATTGAAAATACACAAAGAGACTTCTCAAAAGATAAAAGATATTTTATAATTAGTAAAATAAATGTGAATTTATTACTTTTCAAGGTTTGAATATCATACGATAAGCGCAGATGAGGCGCTTCATTTTTAAATTTGAGGTTTGAGAATGATGTAAAAACGTATGGTATTCAAACGAGATATTTACAGATACAAGTGAAAAATACGTTTGAGAATGATGTAAAAATGTATGGTATTCAAACAAACATCCGAGGATTTGATGCATCCGATGTGTTTGAGAATGATGTAAAAACGTAAGGTATTTAAACAGAAATTTCATCAGCCGCTGTGCTTGCAGAGTTTGAGAACGATGTAAAACATATAATATAAAAAGGTAAGATAAGGATGAAGAATAAAAAAATATCTGGAAGCATTTTGTAAGTATAGGACTTGTTATTGCACTTGCTCTTGTTTGCAATATTACAGAATATACAATAGCATTTGCCGAACCGACAACAGCTAAGGTTTCTTATAAAATTGAGAAAAAGCAACAAATTAAACGCTGCAAGAAATTGACGGCACAATATTTTTATGAATTACCCCAGATAAAAGGAAACAGTTCTGCAATAAAAAAAATAAACAAATCCTTAGCAGCGGATTATAAAGCATCTCTACAATACAGAAACAATTTATTTGAGTATTATGAGCTTTTAAAAAAATTTATTACATTAATAAATGCAATGTAACGTATAATCAGAATGGTTATATAAGCTTTAGGTTTGTTTCCAAATGGTATGCAGGGGGAATTGGAGAAAATAGGGAGTATGGGTTAACATATCGTCTTAAAGACGGAAAGAAGTTGGCAGTTCAAGATGTTGCATCTGGGAAGAAAAGTAATGTAAAGAAAAATATAGCAACCGCATATTCGAAAAAATTTTCCGGTCAGGGGTATTCTTATGTTATGAAAATGAAGTATTCAGATTTTCAGTTTTATATTAAACCTGGAAAAAAAGTCTTTGTATGTTTTGGCCCATATGGAGCATTAGGAGCACACGGAAAAGTTGTGGTTGAAATAAAGGGTAGATTGTGAGAGTATACTATATATCTGCTTTTTTTCGCTGTCCGGCCTGTTGAGTTCTTAACAGGCCGGACGTTTTTTTACATCAATTTTCCTTTTCCTGTGTTTTCTCGGCAATCATCTTATGCCCGGAATAAATAGACATAATCATGCAGATCAAAGAAGCGCATGCAAAATACCTGTGTGCGGTTTTCATGCTTTTGCAGCCGGTGTAAAAGGCTGCGATCATGGTGATAAGGGCGCCCAGTGACCAGTATTTGTGAGATTTCATTTTGGTATCCTCCGTAAGATTTATTTTTTTACAGGTTTTTCAACACTTCAACAAGGCGGGAATTGTCCTCCGGCATCATGATGCAGAACCGTACAAATTCTCCATCCAGGCACTGGAAGGAGGAACAGTCACGGATTATCAGGCCCTGGCGGATGCAGGCTTCAAAAACATCATAAGAGGTAAGGCCTGGTTTCAGGATCTTAAGAAGAATGAAGTTTGCATAGGCGGGATAGACCTTATAAGTTGGAACGGACTTCAGTTCTTTGATCATTCTTGTGCGCTCAGAAAGGATCAATTCACGGGTCTGGCGGATATAGTCTTCATCCTGGAGCATGATCTCGCCGGCAAAGGCGCCCATGCTGTTAAGAGACCATGGAGTTTGTTTCTCCCGCATTTTGGAAAGGAAATCCATGTTTCCGGTGATGCCGTAACCCAGACGCATTCCCGGGGCTGCGAAAAATTTCGATACGCCTCGAAGAACCATAAGGTTGGTGAATTCCCGGGTCAGAGGAACGGCAGTGATGGCATTGATATCCGGAGCAAACTCAACATAAGTTTCATCGATCATTACGAAGATATTTTTTTCCGCGCAGAAACTGATCAGCTGGCGGAGATCCTTCTGTGAGATGGCAGAGGAGGTGGGATTGTTAGGGTTGCAGAGAATGAGAAAATCGTATCCCTGTTCCAGCTTTTTGCAAAGATCGGGAATGTCCGGCTCGAAATCTTTGCTTTCCTGAAGGTGGTAATATTCCTGGGTGCTTCCGGAAAAAGAAAGCTCTCTGGAGTATTCGGAATAGGTAGGTCCCAGGATCAGGGTGTGCTTTGGAGCTTTTTCCTGAATGAGGAGGGAGATCAGTTCGCTGGAGCCGTTTCCGGGAAGAATAAAATCTGCCGGAATATTGCAATATTCGGAAATAGTATTGCGAAGGGTCGTGTATTCTCTGTCCGGATAGGAGGAAAAAATGTCAACATGTGCGGCAATGGCGGCACTGGCTTTGGGCGAGAGCCCCAGTGGATTAACATTGGCGCCGAATTTGACAATGTCTTCTTTTTTTAATCCGTAATAGCTGCAGATCTTTTCTATATCACTTCCGTGAAAAACGGGTTTCGTGTCCATTTTTGTCACCTCGTATTTTTATTTTTTCTACAAAAAATTTATATCCAGTATACATCAGAATCCATGGCATTTCCAGAAATTATAGCATAGAGACGGAAAGTTTTTTCGCTGGCGTGTTTTGTGTACGGATTTTACAGCAGATATGGAAATGCGGATGGCTGTCTGATAAAATAGAGCTATAAGCAGGAAGCAAGTGCAGACTGCAGACATCTGCCTGTAGCGATGCAATAATTTGTTGGAGAGCTATAATCTGGGACGGAAATAAGAAAAAGAGGATAAGATATCATGAAAACAGAAGATAAAAAGATTGCAGTGATCGGAATTGGCGGTGTTGGTGGCTATGTTGCGGGAATGTTGGCGAAGGCCTATCCTCATGTGACAATGGTGGCCCGTGGAGCCAGAGGGGAGAGCATCCGTGAGAACGGACTGGTGCTGCACAGTGATTATAAGGGAGAGATCGTTGCGAAGCCGGAGCGTGTAGTTCCAGTCCGGGAAATGGGACAGCAGGATTATATTTTTATCTGTGTAAAAAATTACTCTCTGGAGGATGTATGTGAAAATATCCGGGATATGGTCACAGATGATACGGTGATCATTCCGGTGATGAACGGGGTGGATCCGGGGGAAAAGATCCGCAGCCTGATCGGAAGGGGAACGGTTGTGGATTCTCTGATCTATACGGTAGCTTTTGCAAACGCGGATTTTTCCATTTCCCAGCAGGATACTTTTACCTGGCTGTGCATCGGGATCAAAAACGCAGATCAGGGGCAGCAGGAGAAAGTGACCCAGGTAGCCGAGATCCTGAAGGGCGCAGATATTGATTATAAGGATGACGGGGATATTGAGGTGGAGATCTGGAGAAAGTATATCCTGAACTGTGCGTTTAACGTGATGACGGCTTTTTATGATAATACCATCGGGGAGCTTCGCAGGGATCAGGTGAAGGCGCAGCAGTACGAAACTCTTGTGTGGGAGGCTGTCAGTGTAGGCCGTGCAAAAGGGGTTGCGCTGACGGATGAACATATCAATGAGGTGATCCATAAATTCCGCCATGTACATGCAGATAATGCAACCAGTTCACTGCAGAGAGATTTCCGCATCCGTCGAAAACAAACGGAACTTGAGACATTCAGCGGGTATATTGTGAAAGAGGCGAAGCGGCTGGGCGTTTCTATTCCTCTTTCCGAAAAAATGTATCAGGGTTTGAAGGAGATGGCTGCAAAGTTTTAACCAAATCAGAAAAGTTCCCAGCCACGCTCTCTCTTGACAAAGTTTCTCAACTTTGTTACAATGACGAAAATCAATTCCGTGAGGGAGTAATTCGCGTGTAAACGTGGTTTGTCAACATACTGGTGCATGCACCTGGCAAATCTTAAAGAATGAGACTCATGTATATTTTATTTCTATTATGGAGATAAAGTATACGTGGGTCTTTTTTTATGACTCCGGACCGGACACATATGCAAAGGAGAAGAAAGATGCTGCTATTTATGAAAGTGCTTTTTACCCAGTTCATTGCGGAAATGGGCGACAAAACACAGCTGATGCTGGTGGCAATGACTTCCAAGTTCAAGCTGAAGGATATCCTGCTTGGAACCGGTGTTGCGATCCTGGTGCTGAACGGACTGGCGGTTCTTGCCGGAGGCCTTGTCAGTACGGTAGTTCCTACGTGGCTGATCCGTCTGATTGCCGGTGCGGCGTTCCTGTTTTTTGCGGCAACAACGCTTAAGGGAGACGATGATGAGGAAGAGAATGTAAAGGACCGGAAAATTAAGTTTGCGCCGTTGTCTGTATTCTGTACATTTTTTGTTGCGGAGCTTGGTGATAAGACACAGCTTACTGCCATTACATTTGGAGCAAACGAAGGTTTAAGTGCAGCAGTTGTTGTATGGCTGGCCTGTTCATTGGGACTTTTTGCGGCAGATGTAATCGGCCTTCTGATCGGTTATCTTCTGAAAAGCAAAGCACCGGAGGGAATTCTCAATACAGTTGCGTTTTTTATTTTTTCCATTTTTGGAATTCTGACACTGAGACAGGGATTCGGGCTTCTGCTTGGAGCGGAATCTGCTATGATTCTTCCGCTGACAGTTGTGGTTACAGTAGCATTTGTGATCGTCTGTCTTGTGCTTTATAAGCAGTCAAAAAAATCTAAAGCATAAAATAAAATCTATTTACGGATGTTTTCCCGGTACTGTGTAGGTGTGGTTCCGGTAAGGAGCCGGAAATGCCGGGTAAAGTAGGAGGGGCTTGCGAAACCGCAGTTTAACGCAATGTCCGTCACTGGTGTGTCCGTGAGAGTAAGCTGCCTGGCGGCCAGAAGAAGGCGTCTCTGGCGTACATATGCCATAGGTGTGGTGCTCAGATATCTTTGAAAAATACGCTGGCATTCTCTGGCACAGATGCTGGCAACTGCCGCAATATCTTTTACGGAGATATTTTTTTCCAGATTCTGATCGATCCATGCCAGCATTTGCTTCAGGCGTAGTTCCTGGATTTCGGGAAGCTGTGGGGCAGAAAGGCCGCGGTTCTTTTCCAGAATGATCAGAAGTATTTCGGAGAGGGCGTTGCGTACCTGAAATTCATAGCCGGGCAATTCATCGGCGCAGGCAGAAAAGGCGTTGTCAAATGCCTGAAAAAAATGTTTATCACAAGATCCCGGGACGATATCTCCCGGGATTTTTATGAAAGCGGCGCCTTTTTCCATAAGGGGACGGATATAGCGGATATCAAAAACACTGCCCGGGGCGCCGCTTATGATCGATGGATCAAACACAAAAGAACGGTACAGGCACGGGGAAGGGACAAGACCGATAAAAGAATGAAGAATGCCAGTATTGATAAAACAGCCTTCCCCTGCATGGACATCGTAAAAAGTATCACCGATCCCGATTCTGACGCTGCCTTCCATCAGCATAAAAATCTCCAGTTCATTATGCCAGTGTGCGGGAATATTTCCGGTAATGAATTTATGGATATCGCCTCTGTTTGCAACCAGATCGAAGAGATATCTTTCCTGTTCCGGGAATTCCTGTTGGTGGATATCGGTTTCCACCCAGTTTGCATTACGTATCATAAAAAATCTCCCTGTCGTTTTTGTTATAGTATACACCGCTATTTTTACAGCAGCAACTGTGTGTCGGATTGTATAATAAAAGAAAATACTGATGTCTGTTTTACAGACGGTGATTAAGAAGGATGTCAGTTGCCATATGGATCAGGGAGGAAAGTTATTATGGATCTGAAAAAGAAAAGTCAAACGATGGACATGACGAAGGGAAGTCCGACCTCGCTTTTGCTGCGTTTTGCCATGCCGCTTTTTCTTGGAAATCTGCTTCAGCAGTTTTATAATCTTGTAGATACCTCGATTGCGGGAAATCTGCTGGGGGATGGAGCGCTTGCACAGATTGGTGCTACTGCGGCGTTATATAGTCTGATCACGAATTTTGCGTTTGGAATGAATAATGGACTGGCTCTTGGAGTGAGCCGGAACTTCGGAGCAGGAGACCAGCAGGGAGTGAAGAAGTCGGTGTGCTGGATGACGTGTTTGTCCTGCTTTTGCTCAGTTGTGCTGACTGTCGCTTTTTTGATATTTCGAAAAGGACTGCTTCAGGTGATGCAGATCCCGGATGATGTGATGGACGGAGCTTTGCGCTATCTGACGATCATTCTGGCGGGAATTCCGCTGACTATGCTGTATAATCTGGAGGCGAGTCTTTTACAGGCTGTAGGAAACAGTGTGATGCCCCTTGTTTTTCTGCTTTTCAGCAGTGTCCTGAATGTGGGACTGGATTTCTGGTTTATGGGACCGTTGGGACTGGGAGTACAAGGTGCTGCGTCTGCGACAGTTCTGGCTCAGGGAATCAGCGCCGGGATCGGTTTGGGGTATATTGTGCGCTATTATCCGGAACTGAGATTTTCGAAAAATGAATTCAAAGTGAAGAAGAATTTTGTAATAGAGATGTTTTTCTCCGGTTTAAGTATGGGGATGATGAATGCTATTTATTGTATTGGCAGTGTGATCCTTCAGAGCAGTATCAATGCACTTGGAAGTGTTTATATTGCGGCGCAGGTTGGAGGCAGGAGGCTTGCGGAACTGTTTTATATTCCAGGACTGGCACTTGGAACCAGCACGGCGATCTATGCCAGCCAGAACTATGGGGCGGGCCTGGGAAAAAGAATCCGCAGAGGCTGTCGGACAGCAATTCTTCTGTATGGGATCTGGTGGATCATTGCACTTATGTTTACTTTTACCCTGGCACCGGCAGCGATCCGGCTTCTTACCGGAAGCAGCAACCCGGAGGTGATCTCTAACGGACTGCTTTATCTTCGGGTCAGCATCCCCATGATCCCGCCAATGGCAGTGCTGGTAATCTTACGAAACGCACTGCAGGGAATGCAGCACCTGAAAGCACCTTTGATATGCAGTACGTTGGAACTGATCGGTAAAGTTATCTTTGCCATCTGGCTCGTCCCGGTCTGGGGCTATATCGCCGTATGCATCTGCGAACCTGTGACGTGGGTGATCTGCTGTGCGTTTATTGTCGGGGCTGCGGTGGTTTTCCGGAAGGAGTTTCAGACAGCAGAGTGACAGGGTACATACCTTTCAGACCTTTTGCATACACTGTAAAAAAGCGTCTTCGGGGGCTTGGCAGTGAAAGATTATATTGAGGAACGTGCAGTTGAGATCGCAGGATATATTGTGGAAACAAAGGCGACGGTGAGGCAGGCGGCGAAGAAGTTCGGGATCAGTAAGAGTACGGTACATAAGGATTGCGTGGAACGGCTGAAAGTGATCAACCCGGCACTGGCCGTTGAGGTGAGGAAAGTTCTTGATGTGAACAAACGGGAACGACATATCCGGGGTGGGCTTGCTACACGGGAAAAATATCTGCATGCACATATGCGGTGAAGTTTTTTGCCGGGGGAATGTTGGTCATAAAGTACCTGTGTTTATGAACGTGAAGTAAAATGAAATGAAAATGTCCGGGCTCTTCCCTGAATTACTTCGGTTGACATACAAGGTGAGATGTGCGAAGATTTACCATATGATAAAACAGCAAAACACATTTCAGAGGAAAGAGAGGATTTTATTATGCTGAAACAGTTATCTATCTATGCAGAAAATAAAAAAGGTGTTATGCAGAACATTACCGGGATCCTGAAGAATGAGGACATCAACATTCTGGGATCAGTTACCAATGACAGTGCAGAGTACGGAATCGTGCGAATGGTAGTTTCTGATCCGGATAAGGCGAAGGAGGCACTGATCGCTGCCGGATATCTCTGTCACGTGATCGATGTGATCGGTGTGGAAGTTGAGGATAAAACCGGAAATCTGAATGATCTGCTTCTTACACTGAAGGACAGCAACGTGAGCGTGGATTATCTGTATCTCTCTTTTAATCGTGATTCCGGAAAACCGATCATGGTATTCCATACCGAGGACACCATGGAAGTAAGAGCCTGCCTGAAGTCCAGAGGATACACAGTTTTATAAAAGCAGAATTTTATCCGGACAGCAATGTTGTGCCCATCGGATCAATATTAAAAAGTTCTATATTATAAACATTAAATATTAATTTTACAAATGTATATGGCCATGCTATCATATAGCCATAATAGTTCTTAACCTGTAAACAGCCACCTCAGGATATGTGAATATCCTATATCATACAGGCCCGGAACTAAAAAAACTCATCATATAAAGTTAATAATTACACCCATGAAGGGATCTGTGGATCAGCGTACACAGATTCTTTCGAAGAAAGCTGTTACATCAGCGGAGTTTTCTGTGTCTCCAATGATGTGGCAGCTTTTTTCTTTGATCCTGAAAAAATTCGCAGTAATTTCACAAAAACATGATACATTATGAAGCGTGTTATAATCAGGTTTGTGAGAAATGACAGAATCATAAAAATATGGCAAATCGAAATACGAATATCTGCTTCAGCGAAAAAGCCGAAACTGTTTATTTCTGGCAGAACTCAAAATCCGACGGAAAAGAATCAGACAGAAGAGGAAAAAATGATGAGATTGATAAAAAAACAAAGTGTGGGAAAAAACATCAGGCGAAAGAACAGCAGTTGGGTCTATATCCTGGCCTTTCTGTTTCCTGTGATGATATTTGCGGCAGGTTTTGCAATGAAAGGAGTTTATCCTTTTGGGGAAAATTCGGCGCTTGTTGTTGATGGTGTTCATCAGTATACAGCCTTTTATAAGGAACTTTTAAGCCAGCTGGAAAAAGGCGCAGGGTGGACGTATTCCACACATTCCATGGGTTATGATTTTTACGGCCTGTTCTGTTATTATCTCAGCAGTCCGTTCAGCCTTCTTGTGCTGCTGTTTATGAAATTCATGTATGTAAATGATGCAGTAACAGCTGTGATCCTGATCAAGGTTGGGCTTTGCAGCGTGTCCATGGCCTGGTATTCCGGGAAAAAATATCCAGGCAGAGGGAGTATGGCGGTTTCTCTTGGATGCATGTATGCGTTGTCAAATTTTCTTATGGGATACTACAGTAACGTAATGTGGCTGGACTGTATCATGCTTCTTCCGGTATTGGCATACTTTATCGAGCAGCTGGTATATACCGGAAAATGGTACGGGTATTGCCTGGTGCTTGGGTGCTGTATTTTAACCAGTTATTATATGGGATTTATGTTATGTACCTTTTCGGCTCTCTATTATCTGGCAAATCTGGCTATCATAAAATCTGACCAGCGGCCGGAGAAAATATTGCATTCTCTGCTGAAATTTGCCGGGTCTTCCATTGCCAGTGCATGTCTTGCGGGAATTACTCTGATTCCTGGCATTGTGGCTGTATCCAAGACTGCAGCAGCAGAGGAAGCTGGAACAGGGCTTGCCGGTGTTTACGGAGATATCTGGAAGCAGCTGGGAGCGCTGATGGAGGATTCCCTGTCTTTTGTGAAATCCAGCGAACAGGGAGATGTGAATCTTTACTGTGGCTGTGCAGTGCTGCTTTTTGCAGGGATGTATTTTCTGAACAAAGAGATCCGTACCGTGGAAAAGATCATGACGGGAGCGTTGGTCATTTTTTACTTTGCGGGTTTTCATATCACAGCGTTAAATCTTCTGCTTCATGGAATGCATAAACCGGTGGGAATCCCCAACCGTTTTGCTTTTATCCTGATCTTTCTGCTTCTGAGGATGTCCTGCGATGCGTGGGGGAAAACAGAGAAGGTGAGTGAAAAGCGGCTGTTCGCGGGATTTGCTGCGGTGGAAATATTCTGCATGGTTGTGGGGATTAAAAGTGGAAAAGCAGGAGAGGTTCTGCTTACAGAAGGGATTCTTGCGGGAATGTTTCTTACAGTGTGGACGGGAAATTATTTTTGTGGAAAACTTTCAAGACATCCGTTTGGCTGTGTGGAAATCCGAAAAATCTGTGGAGGGGTACTGGCTGTTTTGATCCTGGCTGAGACAGGAATTCACGGAATTGTCAGCATTACAGATAACGGAACTGCAAATCGCGATATTTATGTGGAAAGTGAGCAGGAGATTGGTGGATTACTGGAGTCTGCCGGCGTGGATCAGGTGGATTACCGCACTGCGATCGTAAATCCCCTTGTGAGAAATGAAGAAATACTGTATCAGCTGAACGGGATGTCCATGTATTCTTCCACCAATACAGAGGAAATGTGGAATTTTGTGAAGAACATGGGGTTTGAAAATCTGGAAAATCGTTTTCAGTATGCAGGATCTACGGAAGTGATGGATATGCTTCTGGGGATACGATATCTGTTTTGCAGGAATACAAGAACCCTTCATACTGCTTATAAAAAGATTGCAGAAAGCCAGTCATTTGACCTGTATGAAAATCCACGGGCTCTGCGATCCGGATATATGGTCAGCGATTCTGTGCTGGATTATGCAATGGAAGGAACAGACCCGCTTGAAGTTCAGAACCGTCTGCTCAGTGGTATTGTAGGAAAAAGACTGTACAAAATGCAGACAGTCAATTCTGATACTGCCCTGATTGGAAACACAACTTTTAATATCCATCTGAAAAAAGGAGAACATGGATATCTTTATATTCCGGGAACAGAACCGGATACAGTGACGATTAATGGACAGGAGCAGAAGTCTGATTATTGGAATAATAATTTTCTGGATCTGGGAACTTATAATGTGGATACCATTGTGCAGGTAACTACGGGTACCGGTATGCACGAGGCTGTTCTGGGAACATACCAGGAATCTGAACTGGATTCCATTTATGAAGAACTTTCTTCTCAGCAAATGGATCTGAAGGATGGAAAAGGCAGTATATCTGTAAAAAAAGACGGAATTCTTATGCTCAGCGTATTCTATGACCCGGATATGAAGGTTTATGTGGACGGAGAAAAAGCCGATGTAAAAAGTATTCAGGGACTTACCGGCGTGAAACTTTCACAGGGAACGCATATAATTACCATGAAATATCAAACTCCGGGATTGAAAACAGGAGCAGTTCTTTCTATATTAATGGTGGGAATACTGGGAGCGATCTGCTTTGCCCGAAAATTCAGAAACAGGTAAATAACAGACAACGATATAAAAAGAGAAATGGGGAGTGTAAAATATGAAAATTGCCATGATAAACGGACAGAATCACAAAGGTTCTACCTATCATATAGGAAAAATGCTGGCAGATAAGCTGGCAGAAAAGATCCGCAGGAATTATGGCCATGTGAAACCAGGGCTGAAAACAAAAGCTTACTTCGAGGTTATGCGTAAGCTTGTAAAGAGCGGCTGGAATGAAGTGGATGTGGCTTACTGGAAGGAACATGAAGTAAAACTTCCATTTTCGCAGGGTTGTGACATCTATGAAGAAAACTGCGTTAAACCCCTGTAAAATCAGCAAAAATTCTTTATAAAACACCTTGACAAGCTCTGTATTTACGGTCTATAATGAGCAAGCGTGCGAATGAAACGTTATATTTTCGCA
>OLPC01002614.1_pt1 | contig 13152 bp, 9 predicted proteins | sample 1672341 | NCBI WGS metagenome assembly OLPC01 (sample SAMEA3136673, study PRJEB25190) | human gut metagenome | reverse complement strand
TCCAGTACATCTTTCGCGATCTGTCCGTCAGCTGTAATCTTGCCATTAATAAGAAGCATGGCACTGATAGCAACATTCATAACGAAATATGCGATCAATGCAGAAAGAGCTGCAACTTCTTTCTCTTTCTTTGCCATACCTATGGCAACACCCACTGCAAAGATCAGCGGCAGGTTGTCAAATACTGCACTTCCGACTTTGTTCATAATGATCAGAAGAGAATTAAGTAATGTTCCGCTTCCCAGGATCTTCTGTAATCCATAAGTAGCGATGGTTGTTTCGTTTGTGAAGGAACTGCCGATACCAAGCAGCAGACCTGCAACAGGGAGAATCGCAATCGGAAGCATAAAGGATCTTCCCACACGCTGCAAAACTCCAAAGATTTTGTCTTTCATGTTTCTCTTGTCTCCTTTTCCTTAAATAGTGTAAGCATGGGAGCTTGTAAAACCTTCTGACATATTATTATTTCGGAATTTTCCGTAAAAAATGCATCAAAAAAGGCACTAACCCCCATAAACATTAAAAAATAATATTTATGACCGGTTAATGCCTGTCTGTCCAGTAACACACCAAATCTGTTCTTTACTATAACTGGTTTTTGAGCGTTTGTCAATGATATTTTTAGATTGTTGCTAAGTTTTTAGAATAAAATCAGGTGATCGGATATGCACGACCATATCGGTCGTACACGTAGCCTCTCACTGAATTCTTCATTATGTAGATCTCTCCGTCATCTCCTCGATAACGTTGATTACTACCGCTGTCGGAATCCATCGGATAGATATTAATTTGCTCTCCATCACGATGAACCCGATAGGAAACATCTGAACTGCCGCCGCCTGCCCCAATAACCAGAAGAAATCCCAAAATCAAGATCAGTCCGACCGCTCCAAGAATTCCAATACTTGCTCCCAGAAAAAACCTAAGCGGTCCAATCCAGATACCACGCAGACCACACTGCAAAATCGAATAAACAATGACAATAAGTCCAATGATACAAAAAGCAGCCTCCCACGTCTCTTCGTTTTTTACAGTAAGCATTTCATTTTCGACTAAAGCAAGTACAAAACTAGGTACTGCCATTGCCAAAAGGCAAGGAATTGATAATATTTTTTTCTTTTTCTTTACTTTTTTTACTTTTCTTCCCATCGCTTTTACTCGTCTCCTTCCGTATTACATTATTATAAAACTTATCAACAATCTTTCTTAATCAATAAACTCCTGCTACGCCCCCTTGTCTCTACAGCGTAATTCTCATCCTTTTTTAATTCTCCACTGATATGCATCTTTTCGAGGTTATGGCCTTCTCTCAGTTCACGTTCTGTTGCATTACATAAAGCCCTTAATGTTCCTTTTCTTGACAAAATAAATAGACAATCCCAATTATACCATCCTCTAAGAATCATTAATAAATAACTCTATATTTACAGTATAACCAATTTTTTATCTCTCCGCAACAACATGATTTTATTCTTTATCTCTGTTTGTGTCTGATCCTGAATTTCTCTATGATATTCTTATTATATTATATATTTTTTTAAATCAGTGCCTCTCATTCACTGAATTCAGTGATCGAGAGGCACTGGCTTGCTATTTAAGGTACGTTATTATTTAACACTAATTCCTTTGGCATTATAAGAACTGTATACATTTCCAATACTAGTTTTGCGATATGCTCTTACTGTATATGTATACTTAACGCCTTTTTTAGCTACAGTATCTTTATAAGATACATTATTTGTTGCATAGAGTGCTCTCCAAGATCCATTGTTAGCTTTACGATATACAATATATCCTGTTGCACCTGCTGTCTTTTTCCATCTGAAGGTCACACCCGATGCAGATCTCTTCACACTCTTCAGCTCCGGAGTACTTAATTTAGGAGTTCCTGAAATTCCTTTTTTATTGTATGCGCTTAGAACTGTTCCAGTATTGGCTTTCTTATATGCTCTGACTGTGAAAGTATACTTCTTGCCAGTTTCGAGTCCTTTGCATATATAGGAATTAGAAGAAACCTTTCCAAGAGATTTCCATTTACCATGCTCTTTCATGTAAACACGATATCCATCTGCACTCTTCACTTTATCCCAGGTTACTTTTACTGAATCATAACTTACAGAAACAACCTTTTTAAGTTTCGGAGTAGACAGTTTCACTGGCTTTTCCGGTTCTTTTGTAGGTGTTGGTGTAGCTATTGGTGTTTCAGTTACACTCGGTTCAGGTGATACAGTTGGAGTTACTGGTGTTTCTGTTACACTTGGTTCAGGTGATACAGTTGGAGTTACTGGTGTCTCTGTTATGCTTGGTTCAGGTGATACAGTTGGAATCACAGGGGTCTCTGTTGAAGCAGATCCTGCAGCATAGCCCATGCTCAAAAGTGCAGCGGTAAGCGCTTGTTCGGAAATTTCACCAAATAATGACGTTGGAGATGCTGGATTTCCAGGATTTCCAGAATTTCCAAAATATTTAATTTTAGTGATCGAAAGAACCGCATTACCTGTATCTGTATTTTGGATTGTAATCTCACCAGCAGATACCTTATAGAACATATCAGTTGTTTGAAGTGTACCACCTTCAGTTCCTGTCATTGTATAAGAAACGGTTCCATTAACACCTTTCAGTCCAATTTGAGCATTCTGATTAAGGTCAAAGGTAATAGTGTCACCAGCATACAAATAAACTTCATTCTTTGGTCCGTTATCAAGTAAATCCTGCAAGGTGGTGCTAGTATATCTGTTACTACTACTAAACATAACTGCATTAATGTTATTCGCACCTGTCGCATATACCTGTTGAAATGTTTTCTTAGCTATATCTGTCGCATAGTCAGATGTATTTGTATTAACACCTGCTAATACTTTATCTCTCAATTCAACATATTGCGGATTCCGCTCTTCCGCAGGATATTTATTGGAAGGCACCTCACTTGAAGAATCACTTGAAGGGGCTAATGTATTGTATACACGGAAACCATCAAAACTGAGTCCTGTTCTTCCTGATTCACTGCTCTTAATCTGTGTAATATATACATTATGAGTACCATAAGAAAGATTTGTAACACTTACAATCGGTGTACTATAAGCATTTTCTAACTCACTCTGTTTTCCAGTTGCATTAGATGTACCAGCTCCTATCTTGGGATCTACACTGAAATATTTCTCCAAATTATTGCTGTCGTCCTTAATTGTAACAAATACTGGTGAAGTTGTTTGCGTACAGTTTAAATAGATATCTACACCTGTGCCTTTAAAACTGAAGGATGCCTCTGCTCCATATTCATTAACTTCTGCCGCATCTCCACTACTTTTAGTTGCGTTTGTCGTGTATGCAAGATCAGATCCTCCATAATTCCCTGTATGATCTTCTAATTTCTCTGTAGTCTGATTTCCAGTTCCCTTACTTCCACGGCTATTCTTAGGATATTTATTATTGAAAGATGCAAATCCTTCTTCATAATAAACAGTTGTTGCCGGATAAATGTTAATAATATGAGTTACTTGCTCTTCCTCATCATTAGTTTTTAATGTAAGAGTGATAGAATCTGGTTCTGTCAAAATCTTGGTAGGTGTGTATGTTAGAACTCCATTTTCAGCTTTAGCAGTTCCAAATTTACCATCTGTTGTACTAGAACTTGTCCATGTACCGGTTTCAATTCCAATATCTGTTGCTTTAATCTCAAGCGGACGTCCATAATCTATTACAAAACTATGGGATTTATTAAATTTATAATACAAATTTAATGTTTTGCCCTTATCTAATCTTTCAATTTTGACGCATTCATACTCAGCATTTCTATATTTTCCAGAAATAGATGGCATAGTTGCTAAATCAGCAGATACTGTTTGTGTTTTATCTTTGATATTAATTACTTCACCATTCTTTAACGCCTGTTTCCACGGATCATTTAAAGCGATACCCTCATTAAATACAGTTCCTTTATTTACCGCAATATTATAACTATAAAACTCAGCTTTTGTAGTATCATCAATATAATGAACACTCAGAGCATCCGGAGTTTTTTTAGTACGAATATAATAAGTAACGAGCATAGCCTGCTGATTATAAATATTCAAATGATCTACAATCGGCTCTCCTCCGACCTTATAATCCTTATGATGAGTACTTTCAGCAGAAAAATCTCCTAAATCCTCTTCCTTATCTACCCATACTACCTTTTCTGTACCATTATAACTATAATTATTTGCTTGATTTGCATTAGATGCAACTTTTGCTGCCGTATTGTCGCTGTTTGGTGTCAGTGTAATCATATACACTTCAAAATTTTCATTCTCTTCAGCTTTTAGCATACCAATTGTACGATAATATTTTTTGGCACTATTATCATAATGTACAGATGTATTATCTTTATTATCGCAATGGAATGCCTGTGTCTTTCCAGTAACTGAAAAACTGTCAGGTGTTCTAAGACCATTCTCATATTCCACCGCATAATCAACTAAAACAAAGTCGCTGCTATTATAACTTGTATGAGGAACTACGCCCCAGTCAACTACATCTGTTGTAATTTCATCTGTTACATGTGTTTGCTGTAGATAATAGGCAACAACCTGATCTGTGTCATTAAAATCATTCCAATTCTTTCCATCTGATGAGAAAGACCACTTGCTATTCCAATAACGAATATAAGTAAAATCATCTCCGCTCTTTGTTCTGTCTACACCTGATTTGTCTGTTTGTTTTTTATCATCTGTCAGACGAGTTCCCTTCCAGAGAACCATCTCATTGTTGCTCTGAGTTCCGGTAGCCGGAACTAAGCCACTGAATTTTGCTCCGGACTCACTGTAAACATTTGAATCTGTAGCTTTTATTTTCTTGCTTGTTGCATTTTCGGCGGTAACCTGACGGTTTGTAATCCAATACTCGACTGTTAAAGGAGTGACCTTTGATAAATCCTCTACAACAACATTAATCGTGTATGTTGTATTTCCGATTGTTACAGTTGTCGTACCAGTTTTTAATCCCTTAAAAGTTACAGTTGTAGAAGCCGGTATAGCTTCTGTAGTTGATTTCGAATATACTGTAATTGTATCAAAATAATGATAAGAACCATCAATTGGCATGACATTATCATTATACAGATATGCTAAAGTATAACCATCCCAATAACTATACACAGCGTATAATGGATAATACGAATTATTTACGTTGTAATAATACCCTGTGTTTTCATAATTACCATTTTCACCACATTTAAGTTTTCCAACTCTTATAGTAGTAGGATTTGAATACGTTTCCTCTGCCGTACTACCATCAGTTCCTGTAACTGTCACAGTGACAATTGAAGGATCTTGTATTGTAGGATTTTGCCCTGAATAATTTGCTCCTTCGATTGTTCTTGTCGCTGTTGAACCAATCTCTATAGTAAAGTTATCTTTTGTCGGTGCTAAATCTGGGGCCGGTGTCGGTGCGGTAGTAGTTGTACCATTAGAGACAGGCATTGATTTTCCAAACGCATCGATTGTAGCTGCTGTTGCGTTGACAACATCATCCTCAGTTCCTGCTCCAGGATAGTCACACCAGATGCAGAACATACCACCTAAACTGTTAAGTACAACGTTACCCTGGAAATTTCTATAATTAAAACCGCTTGCCTTTGTTGCACTACACTGCCAGTCACTTTTACCAAGAACCCAATAATAATCACCATGAGTATTGATTAATTTAAAGCCTTTTTTTATAAGATTCTCAGCAGGCATTGGTGTATAACCAGTCCAACCATTTGACCAATAGCAGATTACAATATCATCATCAAATGTTCCAGACGTTGTATTATTATTAAAATAAATACCATCATTAAAGGCCATAGGTCTCATACCTGCACCTTTAATCATGTAAGCCATTTTGTTAACATATTTTACATAATAACTATATTTATTACTGTCCTGAAGATTTCCGAATCCCATGCTTCCTGATGTATATATATCATTTGCATATTCATCAGCGCCCATATTGAAGAATTGGCATTTCTTACTGGAAAAATAAGTAATATACTTCTGAACAAGAGCCTGAGTAAATGCAACCGCTGTAGCATTTGTAACATCAATGGTACGCTTTGATCCATTGTATGAGCAATTCATACCAGTCAAACTAGATGCAGCAGAAAGAATTGCATCCATATGTCCCGGAGTATTTAATAATGGAATAATGCCTAATCCTTTTTCTTTTGCATAGGTGATAATCGTATCCATCTCCGATTCAGTCAGTTCATCCTTATCAAAGTTATAATAAGCTTCATTTCCTGTATGAATAGCAGTACTTACCTGCTCGCTATTATACTCTTTACCATCTACAGTAAGACTCATATCATTCAATAGAAATCTGAGTCCATCATTTCCAATTCCAAGTTCCACATAATTGAAACCTGCAGCTGCAGCATTATCAATAATCTTTTTGATACTATCTACACTAAAATATTTACGACCACAATCAAGAAATACAATTTTATATAACTTGTTTGGATCCAGCTCAGGCGCATGATTCTCATTTGTTGTGTAAAGAGAATCAAGACTAACAGATGTTGCGCTTGCTGCATCATCTGAGAATGTATCTACTTCATCTCCTGCACTGAATGTATCATCTTCATCAGTACTAAACGGATCTTCATCTCCTGAACTAAGAGCATCCTGATCTCCTGCGGAGATATCAGATGTCTGTGCTGATCCATCATTAAGATCAGGTTCTTCTGCACTTACATCATTCTGTGCCGGAACTTCTACAGTACTCTGAGCGCCTGTACCGTCATCAGAGAAATCAGCACCGTAAGTTGTGAGAGGAACCATGGTTGATAACATAGATACTGTCATTACTATCGACAATATCCGTTTGATTTTACTTTTCATAATCTTCCTCCTTAAAAATTTATGAGTTACTTATATCCAGGTGTTATGACTCACCATAGATTTTTAATTGTTCTTTGGCAATTTTCTTCATCGCCTGCATCATTTCACATCTGTATCTGGGAATTCCGTTATATCTTCCTGTTTCTGTAGCTGCTATAGCAACACATGGATGACACATCTGATAATTATCACATCTGCTGCAAATACCGGACACTTTAATTTTCTCAGTCTCATCGCAGATATAACTCCATGCCTGTCCAAAACCATTTCTTACATCTGTCTGCGTTGCCGGCATCATACCACAGGGAAGCATTCTGCCATCCCATGTAATCCAGAAACTGGCTTTTCCTGCCTGACATCTAATAGTTCCATCACAAGGATCATAACAGGATTCATCAAGTCCTACTGGATCCACCATACCTTCTGCTATCCTCCGCAGATATTCAGGATATAACTCCTGGCCATTCTGTAATCGGAATCTCTGTAAATGCCAGTAAGCTGCTTCTTCCGGAGTGAAACGATCATTATAACCTACACTCTCCGGATTGTTTCTGACAGGCGGGTACATATATGTACTTGCCTCAAACAGCAATTTTTTCTCTCTTGCATACTCAATCAGTTTCTCAAAATCTTCAATATTATATGGAGTCATGGATCCGTTCAGTTTTACAAGAATCCCTGCATCTGTCAAAGCTTCTATTGCCCGTACTGTCTTTTGAAATCCACTGCTGTTGCCACATAGTCTGCCATAAGTTTCATCAGAAGCACCATACAATGTAATATTTATCTTAGACGGAGGCATTTCTTTGAACCTGGCAATTGCTTCTTCATTGATCAGTGATCCATTAGAATTAATTGATATCACAAATCCCTGGTTTGAAAGATATTCATACAGTTTCCAGAAGTCCGGCCACAGAAGCGGCTCTCCTCCTGTCAAAAGTAAATAAAGCATACCAGCTTCCTTCGCCTGATCAGCTATAGATATCCACTCCGCCAAAGAAAGACTCTTCTGACCCGTCTGTTTCATTTTCTCCGGTGTCATTTTGATATAACACATCTTACAATCAAAATTACACAGAGGTGATAACTCAAATGTGCCAGACAAAGGAATTTTCTGTTTGTCTGCCTTTGCATAAAGATAATTCTCCAGCCGTGTCGTATAGCCGGCTTTTTTCTGTTCCATCTGTCAGCTGCTCCTTTTTAAACTTCTTTCAAGAATTTCTACAGCTCCCTCATCAGGTCTGCATGCAAGCAGATATACAGGAACTTCCTGAATAAGCTCTTCTATATAATCCGCAATTTTATTCACATATTCTCTATCCCATGTGTTCATAAGCATCTGTGAATACAGTTTCTGAAATGCCATTACCGGATTTACCAGTTCTATATGATTTTCTTCAGACTTCTGTAAAATTACAATCGCAGTTATCTCACTTCCGCGATTTACGAAAACTCTGGATGAACCTGCGTATGGAGATCCATATGCTTTCCACCTTGTACCAATTTTTCTAAGTACTGCTCTATCACCATTGAGAATATCAGCGTTTCTAAGTTTATTCCATAAATCCGCCTGTGTTGACTTTCCAATCCCTGACGGGCCAGTGAACAACACTCCTCCCAGCTCAGTCTGTATCAGTGATGCATGTAAAACCATAGCCCCACAGTTCAGCATATGTCTCTCAAATGCCATATGCATGAAACAACATCTGGCAGTAGACAGCAGGATTTCATCCTGTTCTCTGTACAGCACTTCTTCCGTATGAGCATCCAGAAAACGACCTGTTGCATAGATATTATTATACTGACATGGTCTGTGATATGCTCTGTAAAATCCATTCTCATCATGACATATAGAAAAAAGATCTATTTCACATATCCTGTCTGCAAGATTGACATCAAGCTGTGAAACCTTACGGAAACAAATACGGGTATCATACGATTGACCTGTTTCTGCAAATGGACTGAACTCCTTAGAAATCTCAATTTCAAATGGGATATCCAGTAATATATTTATTTCAGCAATTGAAAAAGAATATATTTGCTTCATAGTGTGAAATTATGAGGTAAATAATCCACTTCCTGCAGCGTAATAGCAATAGTTTTCGCCCTTATCCAGATCAGCATTAATGTCGCAGACCATATCTGGATTCCATAATCCATTAGTAACATCTTTAAAGCAACCCGCATAATCGCGCCACTGAACAATATTACCACATCCACTGGCAATATGCTCCGCCAGCTCAAATCTCTCCATATAGATCTGTGGCTTTTCGTAAGTCTTCTTCATTATCTACTTTTTTCTCCCTTCTAAGCCATGCACTTACATACACCGCTTTAATGTCGCCCTGTCTGTGCTCTGTAAGGAGTCTGACCGGGCATGCAGGTTTTTTGTTCTGGATGGCATCACTTTTGTGTGCTGTCCTTCTGCTGTCAATGCCAGTCCCTGCTTCCTGCACATTTACGGCATTTTCATTCCATTTCAGTAAGCAACGCTGACAATCTCCACATCTCCCAGCATATCCTCCGACGTATCCACATCAGTGGTCTGATCCACTGCGAGGCTGTCTACTGTTGCAGTATAGCTTAATCCACCGAAGTACATGTCATCCAGAATGCTGTGATATTTCACCTGGATGTTGTTCAGTGTGTCGCCGGAAATGTTCTGCAGGTGAACACCCTGATCGTCTTTGGTAACTGCACATGCGTCTTCATTTATAGATGCATCTGCGTTATAGGAAGCCTGTGCCTCTATATAAGCTACACCGGCCTTTCCGTCATAGGACGTGTTCGCTGTGTCAAAAGCAGTAACGGATTTGCCTGCCGGAATGTCCTGAACCGTAAATGAAAATGCTGTTCCATTATCCAGTTCTACAGAGATCTCTGCTGATTCCAGATACTGGTCAGAAATATTCTTCAGCTGGATGGAGGCAATGTCATCACCGTTCTCAAGCTGTGCATCCGGATTGACACCGGAATACTGAAACAGTGAATCGATCCGAAGCCTGTTGTGATCAAGCTTGTACGGGAATTCCAGCCCTGTGTTATCTTCCTCAGCTGCGTTTCCGGAATCTTCCTTGTCAGCTGACTGACTGTCTCCGGATCCGTCTGACGCTTCGGTTCCCTGGGCGGTTTCTTTCGTCTCCTGTTCTGCAGACTGCTCAGTGGACGCATCCTGCTTCGAGCTGTGCCTGTTCACTGCGATCAGAACACCCAGAACAACCACAATCACCACAATGACTGCCAGCCAGAGCCGAAAGCGTTTCTTGTCATTTCCACCTTGCTTGCTACTCACCATCATCCCTCCTTTTTACCTTTTTTTACAATTACAAATTGTACTCTTAAGCCCATTTTATTCCTACAGACTTAAGTATGAGGTTTTCTTCACTTATTTCAAAATTCCAAGTTCTTTTCCCTTTAGAGTAGCCTGTACTCTGCTGTTAACTCCCAGCTTTTTATAGAGGCTGTAGATATGGCTTTTAACTGTGGAGAGTTTCAGGTTTAACTCCTGACAGATCTGTGCGTTGGATTTACCGCTGTTAATATCCCGCAGGATCAGAGTCTCCATCATAGTCAGATGTTCCTCCGTATAGCTGCCTGCTGCTTCATGTACTCCCGGAGCCTGTCGTTTCGCTACACGTACAAGCAGTTCCAGATAATCCTCCTGAGGCATGCGCCGTACATTTCCGTAGTTGTACTTCTTTTTGCGGTGCCAGCCTTCCGGAGAATTCTTGCTGACCCATTCAACATAAGCATCCAGCACCTTCCAGCCGGAATTTCCATAATCAGCATAAAGCCTCACATAGCGGTAGTTGCTGCTTCCGATAAAAGATTCGATTGTGTATCGCAGTGACTGGCTGTGGCTGTCCTTCTCCCAGCTGATAATAGCCTGTTCAAACAGTGCCTCAGCCAGAACACGGAATTTGTGAAATTCCCGCAGATAAGGCAAAAGTTTCTCAAAAATTCTCTCAGCCTTATCATACTGGCGCATCATCATATATGCTTTTCCAAGACCTGAAAAGATCACATAATTATTTTCATTGATCTCTTTGCCCGGATACAGCCCGGTTTCCCGGATCCACTGCAGGACTTCATTACTGTCCCTGTATCCGGTAAAGTCGGATATCCTTACAGTTTCCATCTTCCTTATAATGTCCTTGTTGTCAGACTGCAGCAGTTCCCCCTCCAGTTCACGGATAAAAGGCAGATACTGATCAGCTCTGTTGATATTCCACAGCTGATACAGAATACTGAGTCTGGCAAGCCTGATCTGTTCCCCGGATTCGTACTGCACTGCAGGTCCGGAATATATCAGGTTCTTGTCTGTCTCAGAAACAATTTTCTCCTGGCCGATTTCAATATAATAATCTGTTCTGGCAAGGCTCAGCCATATATACGCTTCCTCATCCAGGTGCTCTTTCCAGATATTTCTCTTTCTGTTCTCTTCCTTCTTAGAGCCTGCAAACATGCCGGACAGATCTCTCAGTCCGCATAATGGCCGGCAGGAACCTCCCGAAATGTTGTACAGGTGAACAGGAGAATGGATCTCTCCCGGGCTTTCCAGCATTTCAAGCCATTCATCCAGACTCAGATCCGGCTTCGCATAAGCAAGATTCAGATATATTTCTCTGGATATTTCTGTAAATGGCTGCTGTTTCTCCATTCTTCGCAGTTCACGGTCAATCCCCGGGATATTTTTGCTGAAATAGCAGTGCATTCCACGAAGATAACAGGCCTGCGGGCTGTTATCCTTCCATTCCATAACCTGAACATAATCAATGTCCATAAACGGAACTATGGAAAAGTTACGCAGCAGGCAGTCTCTTAACATCTTCTCATCTGCCGAAATCTGCAGGCAGATAAGCGCTTCCCTGATAAAACCATTCGTCTCATACCAGTCTCCCATTCTCTTCCAGAAAGGAGCCGATTCATCATGTTTGTCCAGGCATGCAAACAAAGGTGCAGCTTTCCATTTCTCCCTCTTGCGGTCTGCGATCAGAAAGCCTTTACGTTCCAGATTCTTAAGACTGTCTGCTGCCCACGGAAGCTCCCAGACTTCCTGCATCAGCTTCTCATTTAACCAGGGACAAACGGAAGCTCTGCGCATAATCTCTTTCTCTTCTCCTGTCAGAGATCCCAGTATCGTATGTGAAACATAACCATCAATTTCATATCTGTTTCGCAGCTGACGGGCTGTCACATCCTGCTCCCATGTCTCATTTTCTGTCAGAGAGAGCATGGCTGTTACACAGCCGGGCCATCCTCCGGTCACCTCATAAACTTCCTTTGGGTCCAGTTTACACTGTACCCTTTCACATAATCCGGCAATCTCTTCTTTTGTAAACAGAAACGCTCTCTGAGGTACAACCTGGAGCTTCTTTTTCCAGAAGAGATCCAGAAGCCCGAAAAAAGGTTTCTCTCTGCTTACAAGGATAACTCTTCCGCTGTCAGGAAGTCCTCTGATAAAGGCTTCCACTTCTCTCTGCACACTTTCCGACAATACAGTATTTATATTCTCCAGAATAATCCATACCGCGGATTGCTCCATCTGTTTCCCTGCCGTCTCAAGCTGTTCACGCAGCATGCTGTCATCTGTTATCTCTTCCATATTAATGGAAAATATGGATACCTCCGGATGCTTTCCAATGAGCATCTTTACTGCTGTACTCTTCCCTGATGCAGCTGCTCCTTCTAAAAAAATAGAAGGGGATATACGAATCCCCTTCTCCAAAACTTCTGTCTTATCTATGTAGCCGTCGTCTGTCACCGTATCTCCGACATTCTTATTTTTCACTTTTTTCATCTTCTGTAAGGATTCCTCCCTTAACCAGTCTGTCCAAAAACTCCTGTATATCTTCTCTTGCTGCATTCTCATCTACATCATATTCTTCCAGAATGCCATTGAGAAGATCATCAAAAGTGACATCCTCCTGAAGCATCTTCCAAAGCTCCATTCCAACTTCATTTACAGTGATCAGCCCGTTGAACTCCAGTGCAGTCCGCCCTGTTGGAATAATAATATATTCGCCGGCAATCTCACGTAATACAAAGTTTTTGTCAATTTTCATAATATTTCCCTTCTTCTACATCTTTGTGACATTTAAAGACTTTTTATTTTTCAAACACGTTCTTGTTAAGGATATCATAAATTAATATAGCATTCAAGAGTTTTTTGCGGTTATATTACAAAAACTAATATCTCACGGTACTGTTCACTCCGTTCTCAGTTACGTAGCCAAAATTTCAGATTGCCTGCGGCAATGGAATTTTGGCTTGTATGTCTCGGGATTTTGGC
>OLPC01002612.1_pt1 | contig 13162 bp, 6 predicted proteins | sample 1672341 | NCBI WGS metagenome assembly OLPC01 (sample SAMEA3136673, study PRJEB25190) | human gut metagenome | reverse complement strand
CGCTTTTGGTATGACTTCAAAGGCCGTCAAAATGGCCTGTGGATAACTTGTGGACGAGGTTGTGGATAATGTGGGAAAACCTGTGGAAAGCCTGTGCATAAACCGCGCGCGGACGGCCTCCCAAAAGAAGAAAGGCCCGGACGTTATCCATCGCAAGGGCGCGGGATACGTTCGGGCTTTTCGGGGAAAACATCAGATGATTCGGCGGGTTTTGTGGATAAGCCTGTCGATAACAGGGGGATAACTGTGGAAAAGGTGTGGATAAGCGGCCAAATCGAGCCGCCTAAAAGATTCAATCGGCGCGTTTGGGGTCAAGCATCGCGCCCGCACAGAGCAGAACCATCATAAACTGGAAGAAATAGCGCGCCCGCGTTTCCCAGATGCACAGGAACAGAAACGCGCCCAGCAGCGTCAGAAACAGCGGCGCGGCGCTCGTGTCGCGCCTGTGCACCGCCTGCGCGCAGGCGATGCAGGCCAGCAGCATCTGCGCCAGAAACAGCGCTGTCGCCAGATGCGTGTACGCCCGGTTCCAGCGCCCCTGAGCGAACACGACCTGCTTGAGGGCGTTGTTCGGCTCGTGCTCGTCGGCCTCGAAGATTTCGTTCAGCTCGAACGTGCCCCGGCCGAAGGTGGAGAGGTTTTTCCGGCTCAGGGAGCTGAGCAGCATATCCGGGTGATGCGCCAGCGTATAGGCGCGGTCGATGAATTTCTGCCGGAGCGCCGCGTCGCGCGCCTGCGGGCTGTCAAACGAGGTGGTGAAAATCAGCCAGCCGCCGTCGCCGTATTGGCCGTAGCCCTCGTCGCTCTGCACCGGCAGACCCATCAAGACGAAATGCAGCACGGGCAGCTTGTTGTTTCGGATGTTCTCCGCGCCGAGGTGCTTTTCGTTTTCGGCCTGTATCGCCGCGCCGCCGAGGGCGAAGCACAGCGCCAGCGGCACCGCCAGAATCGCCGTCAGCTTCACGCGCTTTTCAAACAGCGCCGCAATCAGGCAGGCAATCGCCGCGATCACCGTGGTGAAGCGGAGCTGCGCGCCGAAAAATGTGCTCAGCGCGAACAGCAGGGCGTAACCCGCCCGCGCCCGCAGGCTTTCCGCGTCCCGCGCCTTGAAATAGGCGAGGAGGATCATCGGCGAAAACGCGAGGGAGAACACGTCGGTGTACAGCTCAGAGGTGCAGTAGAGAAACGGCAGGCAGGTGGCAAACAGCAGCAACGCCCGCGCCTGCGCCTGCGCGCCGCCCAAACGCCTGCAAAGCCGCGCGGCGCAGAGCAGGCCGGCCGTGAACAGCAGGCTGCAAACCAGCGCCGCGCAGAGAAGCTGATCCGCGCCCAGCAGATCGGCCGCGCGGAAGATGGCGCAGAAGAGATAGATGACGCCCATGTTGTGCGGGTTGCGGCCGAGGTAGATCAGCGAACGCTCGGAGAGGCCGGGCTGATCCGCGGCCAGCAGGCGGCGCGCCGCCGAGACGCATTGCTCCAGATCCGTCATCGGGGTGAAGCGGAGCGCAAAGGCCGAAATCATCTGCGCGGCGAAATAGAACGCGGCGAAGCCGAGCAGCACCGCGCGCTCGTGCGTTTCAAAGACTTTGGCTTTCGCCGCGTGCCCCAGCAACAGAAGAAGCAGAAGACATAACGGGGTCAGCAGGCACAGCGCCAGAACGGCGGATAAAAATCGTGTTATTATTTTCATAAGGTGCTCCTTTCTCTGCCATCATACCAGATTCGACAGATTTTGCAAGAGAAAAGCGTGCGCAGCAGACCCGTTCTGTCGAAGCCAAACCCAAAACACAAACTCGCCTTGCAGGTCAGTACGAATTTATGCCGCACACCGTGCGGTAAGGGGAGGCGGCATTTGCGTGAGCATATGACGAAAGGGATGGGCTGCACAGTTCAGATACGCTTCGGGTCCTGCTCCGTGAAAGGCTGGACTACCGGTAGCACAGCACGGAGAACCATGTCACAAGATTGCCGTTATAAAATTCGATTCCATTCTGCTCAGCCAGCGCGGTTGCGACGATGCCGTAGCTTTCAACGCAGGGGAACATTCTATCCGGGTGGCGGCAGGGGGCGTCCGGGTAGGCGCATTTGGTGCAGATGGCACAGGATTCTGTGGAGAGCGTCAGCACGTCTGGGGAAAATTGCAGCAGAATATCCCGCACCTGCCGCGTAAGCGCCTCGTGCGCGCCGCGCGTGGCAAGCGTTGCGGCCATGTCCGCGATATCGCTGACCTCAGCCAGCGAGGTAAAGACCAGTGCGCCCGGATATGACAGCACCCGGTTCCGGCAGGACTCGACCGTGCCGACCGCAGGCGGACAGGCCCAACTCGTCCCGTACATGGGGCACTCGTGCTTGCAGACATAGCGCACGCGATCGGAAAATTCAATTTTGTGCGGGTCGATCCATGCGTACTGACTGACCGGCAGCTGGCACAACTGCTGCTCGACGGCCTGTTTATCCATTCCGGTTCACCTCATTTGTGTTTTCCTGTATTGTATCCGGCAGCGCGCAAAACGTCAAGCCGTCAGAGCGTCACGGCCTTTGTCGCAACGCGGTCGCAGAACACACGGTCGTGCTCGACGAAAACGATCGTCGGCTGGAATTCCAGCAGCAGTTCCTCAAGCTGAATGCGCGAGAGCACGTCCACATAATTGAGCGGCTCGTCCCAGACAAGCAAGGACGCTTGCAGTCAGCCGTACAAAGTCACTGCACGACGCAGTGACACAAATGGCTGACGACCTGTACGGGGGCTCCGCCCCAAAGCAAGGACGCTTTGGTTGCTTGCCAAAAGTTTTGCACGATGCAAAACCATCAAAGCAAGCAACGCTCGACACCCCATTTTCAAAAATCATATAGGTTTTTCGACAGTCAGAAACGGCATTTCAAAGCCGTCTATATCGTTTATTTTACCACAGTGAAATGAAAAAAGCAATTATTTTTAAAAAGCACTTGAAAAATACGGATAAATGTGCGACAATAATATTATTATGGCGGTTTTATGCCACACGATAAATTACTAAAAATCTGTAAAGGAATGACTTACTTTGGACAACAAAAAATACGCAGTAATACTTGCCGCAGGTGATGGCAAAAGGATGAAATCCGACAAGCCTAAGGTTCTTGCCGAAGTGCTGTTTCAGCCTATGCTCCGCTGGGTGCTTGATGCTGTAAAGCAAGCCGGAGTTGACAATACCGCAGTTATAGTCGGCGCTCACAAGGAGCAGGTAACGGCTTATCTTGATACGCTCGGCGAATACCCCGCATTTGAGCAGAAGGAAAGGCTCGGTACGGGTCACGCAGTAATGCAGGCAAAATCTTTTATCGAAAAGGCACAGGCTGAAAATGCGGATATACTGGTGGCGTGCGGTGACGCTCCGTTCATTGACGCAGACACCATAACAGGCTCTTATGAGTATCACAAAAACAGCGGTAACGATGTTACGGTAGTGTCTGCTATTGTCGATAATCCCACAGGCTACGGCAGAATAATAAAGGAAAATGACGCTTTCAAGGCTATCGTTGAGCAGAAGGACTGCGACAGCGAACAGGCAAAGGTAAAAGAAATTAACTCGGGTATCTACTGGTTCAGGGCGGAAAAGCTGTCCGGACTTTTAGATAAGCTTGGCAACAACAATGCCGCAGGCGAATATTATCTTACCGATACTGTTGCCGTTGCGGAAAAGAAGGGCGTATACACGGCAGACAGCACGGACGTTGTACTCGGTGCAAACAGCCGCAGTCAGCTTGCCGCTCTGAATGAAGTTGCAAGAAAGAGAAAGCTCGCCGAGCTTATGGACGAGGGTGTGGATATTCCTCTGTCGGACGGAATCATAATCGGTAAGGATGTAAAGATCGGTCACGATACGGTTATACTTCCGAATACGATAATCAAGGGAAAAACGGTTATCGGCAACGGCTGTGAGATAGGTCCTAACAGCTATATAGCCGACTGCGTTATAGAGGATAATGTTATCCTGAACAACGTACAGGCACACGAAAGCAAGGTAGATAGCAAGGCTAAGGCAGGTCCGTTTGTTCATCTGCGCCCGAATACTCATCTGCACAGCGGTGTAAAGATAGGCGACTTTGTAGAGGTCAAGAACTCCGAAATCGGCATAAACACCTGCATAGCGCATCTTACATATGTCGGCGACAGCGATGTGGGCAAGGGTGTAAACTTCGGCTGTGGCTGTGTAACGGCAAACTATGACGGTATAAAGAAGTACCGCACCACAATAGGCGACAACGCATTTATCGGCTGTAACACAAATATGATAGCACCCGTTACTATCGGAGATAATGCGACTACTGCGGCAGGCTCGACTATCACGAAGAACGTTCCTGCGGATTCTCTTGCGGTGGAGCGTGGTCAGACAAGAATTATAGAACACTGGGAAAAGAACAGCAAGCGTATAAAAAAGGCATAAGGAGGAAAACAGGTGGACGTTTTTCTTTCGGTGCTGTCGGTCGCCGGAATCATTCTCGGCGCTGTACTGCTGATAATGATAATATCCCTTCTGCTGTCCGCAATACTTTATGAGAGCGTTTTCGGAAAGCGGTTCGAGATATACGATTCCGCACATCTGCCCGACCTTAACGATTATAAGGGGCTTGTAAACGAGCCGGTCACATTCCCGTCAAAGCGAGGCTATAAATACACGGGGTTTTACTACCACGATGAAAGCTATGACAGCTTCAGGGGGCTTATAGTTTTCTCACACGGCATATTTGACGGACAGCTCAGCTATCTGCCCGAAATAGCGTATTTTGCAAGACGGGGATACAAGATATTCGCCTTTGACAACAGCGGCAGTCATTTAAGCGGAGGAAAGTCACTGCGTGGGCTTCCTCAGTCGGCGGAGGATCTTGATGCGGCGCTCAGTTTTGTTACCAAAACAAACACGCTTCCGCTGTATCTGTTCGGTCACAGCTGGGGAGGATATGCGGTATCTGCTGTGCATTGCTATCATCTTTATGACATAAAGGCGGTATTCGTACAGAGCGGATTTGACAGGACAAGCGAAATGGTACTTGAAGAAGGCTCTGCCATGATGGGCAGGTGGATATATATCCTTAGAGCCTATATAAAGCTGTATGAGCGTATGAAATACGGCAAGGCGGCAGGCTACACAGCCCACGCAGGAATAGCGAAAGCAACCGCAAACGGCACTAAGTTCCTTATACTGCACAGCACGGACGATAAGACGATAAGCCTTAAAAACAGCGTGCTTGCCAATGTTGAGAAAAACGATAATATCACTCTTATAACCGAAAAGAACAAGGGTCACAACTCTCTTGACAGCGACAGAGCGATAAAGCACAAGGCACAGCTTGACACGCTTTTTGAAACGACCTATCCGAAAAATCAGCGGACTAACAAGAATAGAAGAGAACTGTTCAGCAAAAAGGTCGATAAGCAGATCTACTACGAGCTTGACGGCAAGCTGATGAAGCTGATAGCCGATTTTTACGAAACGGCTCAGAGTGGGAAGGGTTTCAGCAGTGCGGGGTTGCAGGGGAAAAAGAAAAGTCATAAATAACGTTTGACGTTATAAAATAAGGAAAATCAGGAGATAAGAAGAAATGAACATTTTCAAAAAAATACCGGCGGTGATAGCGTCTGTTGCGGTTATTGTATCGCTCTCGGCTGTTGCCGTATCGGCAAACAGTTATGTTCCCGAGGTATCCGACGTGATGACGGAAGATGTCAGCATCGCTTCTGTCAGCGCAACAAAGGCACAGCGTGAGCAGGCACAGCAGATAATCGCCGACTATATCGCCAAGAACATACCCAACGGCATTGCGGACGTTTCCAAGATGGATAAGGTTGCGGCGTATGTGGCGTCGTTCACTTACGACAAGAGCAATTCCGATCCGTATCTTATGGTGCTCAACGGTTCAGGCAGCGATTATGCCAGCGCAAAACTTGCCGTTTATATGCTGGGTGAGGTCGGTCTGACCGCAAAAACAAGATATGCGTACAGTGAAAATGAAGAGATACCTATGAAAACAGCCACATCTATGGCGACCACTGCGGTAAGGCTCGGTGACGGCTCGGTTTATCTGCTTTATATCGGCGGCGACGTACTCGGTCAGAAAACTTTCATTTCACAGAAGTTGAATTCACGATTCCTTTATAAAGAGATCTCAAAAAACAAATACGCTGTTTATTCGTGGATACAGTTTGACGATGAGGTAAAAGGCTATGACAAGGCTACCAAGACCGTTATGAATATCCCCGGATATATCGACGGTCACAAGATAGAGGTAATAGCAGCAGAGTTTACCAGAGGCTGTATCGGTGTTTCAAAGGTAACCATACCCAATACCGTTACCGAGATCAAGCGTGGCGCTTTCGTTTACACAAAGCGCATACAGAGCATTTCTATTTCAAGCTCGGTAAAGACTATAGCCGCCGATGTATTCTCGGGAAACAACTGTCTTAAATTCACTGTTGACAGCAACAATAAGTATTTTCAGGCTATAAACGGCGATCTTTACTCTAAGGACGGCAAAACGCTTGTTTCTGCCACAGGTTCGTCAATGACAAAAATCCCGAGCTTCGTTGAAGTTATCGGCGGCGACGCATTCTGCGGAAACGACCATATAGTTGATATTACGATCCCTGCAACCGTCAAGAAGATAAGCTATGCCGCTTTCGCCTCCTGCGACAATTTACGCAATGTTATAATCGAGGGTAACGGACTTACCACTGTCGAATCCAGAGCCTTCCAGACAACAAAACTGATTTCACTCAACATTCCCTCTTCTGTGACCTCTTTCAGCTATGATGCTTTCAACTGGGCTGAAATCATACTTGTGATCTGCCCGGATGGAGAGATTTCACAGAAGCTTACAGGCAACGACGAAATTCAAAACCTGCTTGTTGATACATCAGGCACATTGACCGGCAGAACGTTTACCAAAAAGCCCACCTGTGAAAGTGACGGTGAACTGAAAGTCAATTTTTCAACAGGTTCGTCGAAAACTTATACCATTCCGAAGTCGAATCTTTATCACGATTATAAGGTCGATGCAATAAAGTCGGAAACCTGTACAAATGACGGCTGTATAACTTACCGTTGCACGGTCTGCAATTCCCACAGAACCGAAGATACCACTTATGCCACAGGACACAGCTTTTCATCGACATGGACGCTCGACAAAGCGCCGACCTGCGCCGAGCAAGGCTCGCAGTCACGCCACTGTACGAAGTGCGATAAAAAGACAGATGTAATATATGTTTCCCCCACAGGAAACCATACTTATACCGCCTGGAAAACAACCAAAAATCCCGACTGTACTAAACCCGGTGAACAACGGTGCAGCTGCACGGTCTGCGGCAAGGTGCTTACAAGAGAGCTTGATCCGTTGGGTCATAAATACGTTGATACCGTGGTCGATGCGACCTATGACGCAAAGGGCTACACCCTGCATAAATGCTCGGTTTGCGGCTCTTCCTACAAGTCCGACTACACCGACATTCTCGTACTCGGATATGTCAAGAACCTCAAAGTAACCCGTCAAAACCCAAAATTCATAACGCTCGAGTGGTCAATGTCAACCGATGGCAGCGGCTATGAGGTCGAGCAGTACAAGGGCGGCAAATGGGTACGGATTTCCAAGACCGACAGCAGTGCCAATTGCGCTCTCACCGTCACAAATCTTACTCCCGGTACATCCTATACATTCCGTGTAAGACTGCGTAAAGTGTCAGGTTCTACCGTTCAGTACGGCGGCTACACAAGAGCCGTTGCGACTACCGCTTTGCCAAATACAGCCTCGTTCACAGCTCCTCAGACAACAAGCAGGACAATAACGCTCAAATGGGATAAGAATGCCGATGCCACAGGCTATATCATTGAGCAGTACAAGGGCGGAAAATGGACTCAGATTCTAAAGACAACAGGCAACACGACCTTACAATGTACAGCGTCCTCACTCGCTCCCGAAACACGCTATTCATTCCGCATAAAGTCATACAAGAAAACAGGCAGTGCTGTTGTCTATAGCGATTATACGAATATTGCGGCAACTACAAGAATTGCGTGTGTTTCAGGTCTTACGGCGAAGTCATCAACCGTTTCTTCTGTTACACTTTCGTGGAACAAGGTTGCTTCGGCCACGGGATATGTCGTTGAAATCTATAAGGGCGGAAAGTGGAATACAGTCCTTACCACAAAGAACAACACTGCTCTTTCCTGCAAGGTAACGGGTCTTGCGGCAGGCTCAACATATAAAGCCCGTATCAAGTGCTACCGCCTTACAAACGGCGCGTACTCATTCAGCGAATACCTTGAAGCTGACGTGAACACAAGGATAGCAAACGTTACAGGCTTCAAGGCTTCCGGCAATACAGCATCATCAATAACATTCTCGTGGAATAAGAATACCGCCGCTACAGGCTATATCGTTGAGATCTACAAGGGCGGTAAGTGGACGCAGATTTTAAATGCAAAAAGCAACACAACCCTTACCTGCACAGCAACAGGGCTTTCGGCAAATGCAACATATTCAGTGCGCATAAAGTCCTTCAAAAAGACAACCGCAACCACATATTTCAGCGATTATCTTACGTTCTCAGCCGACACCCGTATACCCAATGTTACAAGCCTTACATATAAAGCGGATTCCGCTTCACAGGTAACTCTCAGCTGGAGCAGGAACACTGCAGCCGACGGATATACAGTAGAAATCTACAGGGGCGGAAAATGGGAGCAGGTGCTGTGTGCAACCTCGAACACAAAGCTTTCCTGTAAGATAACAGGTCTTGCGGAAGGCTCGACCTATTCTGTACGCATAAAGAGCTACAAGGTGAAAAACGGCAGAACCGTATTCAGCGAATATCTGAAAAGCACCGCTACAACAGGTCTTGACCCCGTTGCAAAGCTTGGGGAGCAGACAAACAGCACAGCCTCATCAATCCGGTTTTCGTGGGCAAGAAAAAGCTGTGCAACAGGATATATCGTAGAGATCTATAAGGGTGGGAAATGGAATCTTGTAACAAAAACCACCTCAAACACAGTCACCTCCTGCCAGATAACAAATCTTAAGGCAGGTACGTCATATACCTTCCGTGTAAGAGCATATCTTACCGTAAACGGTTCGACAATATACAGTGATAATGTAAGAACGGTGCAGAAAACAAAATAATATCACGGCTTTGCGAGCGACGGTTTTATGAACCGCCGCTCTTTTTTTGTCTGTTACACAGCCGTTTCCCTCTTTTTAACTTAACTAATAAATGTAAATTTCGTTAGTTTCATGAAACGTTACATTAAGTAACTAAAAAACAGGCTAACTGAACATTCAAGCCGTTGTTTTAGTTTCGCTTTGGCGAAATTATGTGTAAATATTACTTCAAATTGTATTAAATGCACATAAAGCACTTTGAGCTGTTGTGAAATTCACAGAAAAAATCGACTTTGTTAAGTAAATTTAGTTAAAAGTGTTGACTTTAAATAAAGCCACATGATATTATGAGGTTAAGCTAAGAAGCCAAGAGGCTATATCAGAATAATAGCAGAAGGAGTGAAATCATGACAGGTTTTAAGAAAAGACTGGCAAGCTCGGCGCTTGCCACGGCAATGACGCTTACAGCTTTACCTGTATCCGTGTTCTTCATAAGCACGGGTGCGGCGGCTGAGGGTGTTCCGAGCGGATTTGCGTATGCGCAGGGAACAAGGTTCATGCTTGACGGAAGTCCGTTCTACTATGCAGGCACAAACTGCTACTACCTTACGTTCAAATCGCAGGAGGCGGTAGACAACGTATTCAAAGACGCAGAGGCGATGGGGCTGAAAGTTATCAGAGTCTGGGGCAACCTTGATGTAGGTGTCAAGACAGGTACGACAGACAGCGAAGGAAAGCCGGTATTTACAAACAACAATGACGGTTCGGGCGAAAAGGACGGAGTTTATTTTCAGTATTTCGACAAGGACCTTGGTAAGCCGGTAACAAACTTCGGTGAAGACGGCATAAAGAAGCTCGACTACGCATTATATCAGGCTGAAAAGCACGGTATGAAGCTGCTTATCACCTTTACTAACTACTGGGACGCTTTCGGCGGTATGGGTCAATACGTCAAGTGGGCAGAGGAGCTTGGCATAACCGGACTTAAAAAAGACGACTTCTACACAAACGAAACGCTCAAGGGCTGGTATAAGGATTATGTAAACGGTCTGCTGAACCACACGAACCCGTATACAAACAGAAAGCTGAAGGACGAGCCTTCCGTATTTGCGTGGGAGCTTTCAAACGAGCCGAGATGCAGTTCCGACGCTCAGTGTAAGGACAATATACTTTATAACTGGGCAAAGGAAATGAGCGAATATGTAAAGAGCATCGATCCGAATCACATGGTATCGCTCGGCGACGAGGGCTTTTACAATAAACCTTACGGGTATTACAACGAATATACTACATCCAATTATGCCTTTTACGGTGCAGAGGGCGTTGACTTTGAAAAACTGATGACAATCGACACGCTCGACTTCGGTACTCCTCATCTTTATCTCGATCAGTGGGGAATGAAGCACACAGGCACAGGACAGGACGATCTGCTCTGGTTTAAGATACACGGCGAAACCTGTGCGGAGCTTGACAAGCCCGTTATACTCGAAGAGTTCGGTCTTACAGATAGAACAATCCGTGACAGTGAGTATAAGCAGTGGTTTGAGGCGCTTGAAGGTAATGTCTACGATACGGTCGAATATGCAGGCACAAACTACTGGATGATAGCCTCATACATTGACGGCGCACTTTATCCCGACTATGACCAGTATACCGTTTACGGTCCGGAGGGAACAGAGACCGAAAGCACAAGACAGCTTATTATGAAGCACGCCGCAAATATGACGGCAAAGAATAACGTCAACACGATAGTAAACGACAAGCTGAGCTTCGACAGAGCGGACAATAGCGACCTTACGGTAACAGCAACTATGAAGGAGGGTGCAATAAGCGGTATAACCCTTGACGGAAATGCGCTTACAGAAGGTAAGGACTTCACGATAAACAATAACTCCGTAACTATAAAGGCAAGCTATCTTAAAACACTTGAGCTTAAAAACCATGTGTTCACGCTTAACTGTACGGCAGGCAGCAGCCCGAAGTTCACAGTAAACGTAACCGATGTATCGATCCCCTCACCGACGCTTGATAAATATATCGCTACAGTTGACAAGAACCTGCGTCACTACAAGAAGGTGAATGTAGGCTATGACAAGAAGACAAGCGAATTCAGAGGTATAACGGTAAACGGCAAATATCTCACGGCAGGTACGGATTATACAGATAACGGCGGCTCAGTCACATTCTCAGACAGCTTTATAAAATCTCTCAGCGAGGGCAACGTAACGCTCGTGTTCGACTTCTACGAGGGCGCAGACTGCGAATTCCTGCTTACCGTAACAGATACATCGGCACTCGAGGATATAGATACTTTTGAAAGCTACACAGACGATTCTCAGCTAAGCAGTGCATACACGCCGAATACAAGCGGAAACAACGTAACGGTTTCGCTTGTTGACAACGCAAACGGCAAAGCGATGAAATTTGAGTACAATGTAGGCTCGCCCAACGGATACTGCGGTGTAAACCGCAAGCTGTCACAGCGTAACGTTGCACAGTACAAGGGTGTCAGCATAAACCTTACCGGCGACAACAGCGGTAACAGCTTTACGCTTCAGCTCAAGGATAAAAACGACAACTATTTTGAAAAAGAAATAACAGTCAACTTCTCCGGCGAAAAAACAATTGAGATACCTTTTGAGGAATTTGCCGCTCCAAGCTGGCAGTCAGGCTCTGCTACACTTGACACAACGAGTATTGTACAGGCCTCATTCTATGCAGGCAATGGTGGTAACACCGACACAGGCACTTACATAATCGACGATGTATACTTCTACGGCGAAAAGCAGGAAGCCGAGGGCGCACACCTTATCGACAAGACAGGCACATTTGACGGCTCTGCTCCTGCGACTGTACTTACAAAGCTCGTGCTGAACGGTCAGGCTATATCAAAGATAACCTGCGGCGGCAAAACGCTTGACAGCAGTACAGACTACTCGTGGAACGGAAGTCAGGTGACACTCAACACGCCGTTCACGCAGGCTCTTGCCAACGGCAAGCACGAAATAGTATATCACTTCAGCGACAGCACTACAGACACATTTACTCTCACCGTTATCAATTCTGCGGTCACAGATGATATTACGGTTGATAGTGTTACCGGCTTCACAAGCACAAACGCAACCGATTCATCGATCACTCTTGCGTGGAACAAGAACAGCAAGGCAGACGGCTACACTGTCGAAATTTACAAGGGCGGTAAGTGGAACGAGATATACAGCGGAGCGAACACATCCTGCACCGCAACAGGACTTAACGCTTCCTCGACCTACTCATTCCGTATAAGAGCATACAAGACCTCGGGCGGTACAATGTATTACGGCGACTACACAAGACTTGCCGCTAAAACGGCAGATTCATCCGTACTGGACCCCGTTACATCATTCACCCGTATATCCGCAACCGAAAATTCGGTTACACTCGGCTGGGCAACAAACAGCAAGGCTGACGGCTACTCGGTTGAAATATACAAGGGCGGCAAGTGGAACGAGATATATAACGGCAACTCCACAAGTTGTACGGCTACAGGACTTAACGCTTCCTCGACATATACCTTCCGTATAAGAGCGTACAAGACATCCGGCGGATCTGTACAGTACAGCGACTATGTAAGACTTGCCGCTAAAACAGTGGAAAGCTCAGGCATTTCAAACGTTACATCCTTCAGAAAAATCTCAGCGACATCCTCCGAGCTTATAATAGGCTGGGCAAAGAATAACTCCGCAGAAGGATATATCGTTGAACAGTACAAGGGCGGCAAATGGACGGAAGTGTTAAGAACCTACACAAATAACACCGTAGGCTTTATAGCAGGCGACCTTAAGGCAGGTACGACCTACACATTCCGCATAAGAGCATACAAGACCTCAGGCGACACGGTCATCTACAGCAACTACACAAGACTTGCCGCTGTGACAAACGCAAACTAAAAGCATAATAACAGCAAACGGAGCATATCAGGAAGATATGCTCCGTTCAGTTTGTAGAAAAAGTCTGTTTTTGAAATAAACTTCTGATTTATTATCCCTATCCC
>OLPC01002609.1_pt1 | contig 13166 bp, 7 predicted proteins | sample 1672341 | NCBI WGS metagenome assembly OLPC01 (sample SAMEA3136673, study PRJEB25190) | human gut metagenome | reverse complement strand
AGTTATAAAAACTTAAATATCAGAGAGTTATAAATTATTCAGTAAACACTAAATAGAATAATAATATGGCTAAAAACGTAACATACAGATTGAGACTGCTCATCGTAGCTATGCTCGTGGCTGTATCGGCTAACGCCCAGCAACTGGGACTCAAGACCAACTTACTCTACTGGGCTACCACAACCCCGAACGTCGGTCTCGAACTTCAGACCGGCCGCAAGCACTCCGTTCAGGCCTTCTATGGCATCAACCCCTGGAAATTCAATGACAATAAGAGCATACGCCACTGGGTGGTACAACCCGAATACCGCTACTGGTTCTGCCAGACGTTCAACGGATGGTTCCTCGGAGTACACGCTATGGGAGGACAGTTCAACGCTGGTGGCATCGAACTGCCGTTCGGAATGTTCAAGGAGTTTAAGGACCATAGATATGAAGGATGGTTCGTAGGAGGCGGTCTGACTGCCGGCTACCAATGGCCGCTCTCAAAGCACTGGAACCTCGAGACTTCCCTCGGAGTGGGTTACGACTACATCCACTATAAGAAATTCGAATGTAAGACGTGCGGTAACAAGAAGGGTGAGGGACATCACAATTATGTAGGTCCTACAAAGGCAGCCGTGGAGCTGATCTACGTATTCTAAATATAAAAGAAGACAGCCCACTATTCACCACACATTTTCACTAACAATAAGATCCACCATTATGAAATACTACATTATACTATCAGCAGCCCTCGCCATCAGCGCCGTCAACGCGTCGGCACAGACGAAGAGGTCGACCAAGATTCTTGACCGTCAGGTGGCGGTGGAGAACATCAAGGCGACAAGAGCTGACGACCAGTTCTTCGTAGGAATGGACCTCCGCCTTGACTCGCTACGTATGCCTGCCAACAGACGCATCGTCCTTACGCCGGTTATCGAGTCGGGAGAGAACAGCGTGGCTCTGCAGCCCATCGTCATCAACGGCAAGAGACAGAAGGTTATGTACGACAGAAGGGACGCCAAGCAATATCCCGGAGCTTATGACGTTACAAGGAAGAACGGTAAGGAGCAGACGTTCGCTTACCAGACCCAGACCGAGTTTGCCGAATGGATGCGCTCAGCAGACGTCGTAATAAAGGAAGACCTCTGCGGATGCGGCAAGATTGACGACCAGGAGCAGGAGACCGTAAAGAAGATGAGACAGCCCAAGGTGGCGTTCATACAGCCCGTCGCTGTGGAGCAGAAGACATACGAGATGTCAGGAAGAGCGTTTATCGACTTCCCCGTAGACCGCACAGAGCTGCATCCCAACTACCGCAACAACCCGCGTGAGCTGGCGAAGATTGTGGACACCATCAACGTGATAAAGAAGGACGCCAATATGACAATCACCAAGATTGAGATTCATGGCTATGCCTCACCGGAGGCTCCTTACGCCCACAACGAATACCTCGCCACTAACCGTGCCGCTACGCTGAAGAACTACGTGCGCCAGCTCGTCCATCTGGACGACCGCCTCTTCACCGTAAACGCTACGCCGGAGGACTGGGAAGGTCTCTGCAAGTATGTCAAGGAGAGCAACCTTGACAATCGCAGCGCCATCCTCAAGATTGCGGAAGACAACTCTATAGAACCCGACCGCCGCGAATGGCTCATCAAGTCGCAGTATCCTGAGGAGTATCGCACAATGCTCGCTTCATGGTATCCGGCTCTCCGCCATTCTGACTACGTCATCACCTGCAACGTGCGCCCGTTCTCAGTGGAGGAGGCTAAGGAGCTTATCAAGACCAAGCCGCAGCTGCTCTCGCAGAACGAGATGTATATGGTGGCTCAGACTTACGAGCCGGGATCGAAGGAGTTTAACGAGGTGTTCGCCATCGCAGCCCTCATGTATCCCAACGACGAGACTGCCAATCTGAACGCTGCCTGCGCCGACATCAACGAGGACAGATTCGCTGAGGCGCTCCGCAAGCTGGACAAGGCTGGCGACTCCGCTGAGGCTGACAACGCAAGGGGCATCTGCTACTGGCACATCGGCAACGACGAGAAAGCCATCGAGTGCTTCAGGATTGCTGCCGACAAGGGATGCGAGATTGCCAAGCAGAACTACGAAGACCTACAATAAAAAAGACATAAACAACGACACACATACAACACAAAAACTAAACTCGGCTTCACAAACACAAAGACAAGCCAAACACAGAAACTCTTTAAAAAAAGAAATAAACACAAAAATTATTAATCACTTAAACTTCAAAAGTATGAACAAGTTTAAATTATTCCCATTGGCACTTGCTGCCTTTGCATTCAGCGCTTGTACATCAGAAGACGCTGTTGAGAACAATCCTAACGTGGAAGGCGTTAAGAGTTATGTAGCCGTAAACATCAACAATGTTGGTGTTGGTGGTACACGTGCTGACGGCGCTACTTATGATAACGGAACCGCTGCAGAGAGCAAGATTAACACTATCCGCTTCTACTTCTTCACATCGGATGGTGCTCCTTACAAGTTGGCAGAAGGCACGAACTGGTTGGAACTTAGACCTAACCAGATGACACCTTCTACTGGTAACGTTGAAAACATTACCAACTCAATGCTTGTAATTTCGGGCAAAGACCAGTCTTATCCTCAGTCTATGATGGCTGTCGTAAATCCTGAGACAATCGAGGATGGTAAACTTACCGATTTCATGACAAAGTCTCAAGTTGAGGGTGTTGTTACAGCTCAGAACTTCAATGGTCAGAGTGCCACTGCTTCTGACTTCGTTATGACAAGCTCTGTGTACGCTAATGGTAAGGATAAGGTTTGGACATCAGACATTTCTGGTCACGTTGCCTTGTCAGAAGAAGCTGCTAAGAACGATCCGGTTGACATTTATGTAGAGCGTGTTGCTGCCAAGATCACTTCTACAGCAAGTGGTGCTACAGCTGATAAGTTCGAGGTTGGTGTGACTGCAAACGGTGATAAGGTTTATGCTATGATCAAGGGTTGGGGTATTGCCAAGGAGAACACAACGGCTAACCTCATCAAGGTAATTGAGCCTACTTGGACAGAAAATGCAATCGGCTTTAACTGGAACGATGCTAACTTCTATCGTAGCTACTGGGAGACAACTCCTAATAACGATGGCACATACAAGTCATGGGCTGCTTACACCAACACACACATTGGTGATGTTTACTACACCGCTCCTAACACAAGCTATGCAGAGACCAATAGACCTATCTATGTTGCTGCAGCTCAGCTCGTTGACGTCAATGGCAATCCTCTTGAGATTTCTAAGTATAAGGGCGTTCAGTATCTTTCTGAGACAGATGTTAAGAAGGTCATTCTGAATGAGAACAAGAATTTCTTCAAGGTGGCTTCAACAGACGGAGGCACTAACTACGTAAATCTTGACCCAGCTGATCTTGTTTTTGTAGTTGACGCACATAAGCCTTATGAGGTTAAGGCTCAGGTTAAGGACGGTGTTGTGGTTTACCAGAAGACTGGCGAAACTTACGTTGTAGCTACAGACGCAGCTAACACTGCTTACGGTGCCCACAATGCAGTTATCTACAAGAATGGTATGACTTACTACTGGACTTCAGTTAAGCACCTCGGTGCAGCTGGCAAGCCTGGCCAGTTAGGTATGGTTCGTAACCACTTCTATCAGGTTGACGTAACTAAGATCACTGGTTTCGGTACTGCAGTATACAATCCTGATAATGAGTTCGTTCCCGTTACTCCGGATGAGGATCCTATGACTTATCTCGCAGCTCGTATCAACGTTCTCTCTTGGAGAGTTGTTGCTAACGGCGTAGAGCTCGGTAAGTAATCTTACATCTCACAACGACATCACTGACACATAATATTGTGACACCTGTTCCGGCTGATGCCGGACACTCTAAATAGAAATATGAGGGGGAGGCTGTCGGCTCACCCGATAAGCTCTCCCTCATATTTTTCCAAATAAACCAATATCGCTCCCCAGCAGGGGAGGTATCGGGCCGACAGATACAAAAGAGAGGTCGGCATGGCGAGACACTGAACAAGGTGATAAGCCCACTAAAAGAAGACTTAATAACGACTACATATACATTATATATAAGAGACCATCTCACAATATCACGAACAGAAAACAAAAGCTAAGCAATATGAAACACTACAAGCGCCAAATAATAAGCGACCTCAAGGCCATCGCAGCTGTGATGGCAATGATGTTCACCGTTACCTCGTGCGGAATGATGGAGGACGACCAGTCGGACTGTCCACAGGCGCTGCGCGTTAACTTCAAGTATGACATGAACATGAAGTTCGCGGACGCTTTTCCTAACGAGGTGAAGACCGTTACGCTCTACGCTTTCGACGAAAACGGACGTCTGGCCCTCGAAAAGCAGGACCGCGTGGAGGACATTAAGAAGCGTGGCGGATATATGAACGTGGACGAGCTGAAGCCCGGCGACTATACGCTCAAGGTTTGGGCTGAGGGCGAGGAGAGATACACAGGTTCGTATGTCTTCGGAAAACCCGAGACGGCTACTCGTGCTGACGACATCAGCGTGCTCACAAGCCGCATCAACAGAACCAGCCGCACCTTGGACCACGACATCAACGGCCTTTATCACGGACTCGTGAAGAAGGCTGACCTCAATCTGGAGGGATTCGGCGTGAAGACTGCCACTGTGGACTTGATGAAGAACACAAACGTCATACGCGTGGTGCTCCAGAACACATCGGGCAAGCAGATTAAAGCCGACGACTTCGACTTCTACATCGACGACGATAACAGTTATCTCGGATTCGACAACGCCGCGCTCAAACGTGCTGCGATGGCAGACAACGAGGAGCTGCCGGAAGACTCAATACGCTATGTGCCATGGTCGAAGTATGACGGCATCGTCGGACAGAACCGCACCGTAACACGCGCTGAAGGAACCACACAGGCTTCGGCAGTGGTGGCAGAGATGACCGTCAACCGACTCTTTACAGGCAAGAACCCCCAGCTCTGCGTTCTGAAGCATGAGACGGGAGAGAAGGTTTTCCAGATTCCGCTTATCGACTACGTGCTCCTCGTAAAGGGCAAATACAACAGGGCGATGTCAAATCAGGAATATCTTGACCGCCAGGACGAATACAGCTTCATCTTTTTCCTGGACGCCAACAACAACTGGCTGTCATCACACATATTCATCAACTCCTGGAGAGTGGTGCTGAACGAAACAGAGCTTTAAGCGCCACATCCCAGCAAGGGAGAGAGACTTAATAACACAAAAACTAAAAACCAAAAGAAACTGACTATGCTTAGAATAAACCGCAATACCTCCGCGCTGACAGTTTCGCTCCTGTTTGGTCTGCTGTCCACAACGTCGTGCGGCTTCGATGACGGCTACGACAAGGAGGACACGGGCGACGATAATGTGAAGGTGGCATTCAGGATGGCCTTCGTCAACGACAACACAAGAGCTGTAAACGACGGCTGGGAGGACTACAATCCGACTGATCCGGGCGATACCTACGAAAACGCCATCAACGCTGACCAGCTGCAGATAAAGGTCTGCGACAAGGACGGAAAAATCATTGGCGACGTGCAGGACGTGAGAGTGATAGAAAATCAGATAACGGGTACTTGGGAAAATGCTGGCGCACTTCTGAAGAAGGCCAATAAGATTATGGTGTTCGCCAACTGCGGAACCGCTAACGTCACGCTGGACAACATCTCATCGCTTGCCTTCCGCGTGGACCAAACCAAGCAGTATATTCCCATGTGGGGAGTAACCACGCTAACCAAAGACCTCGTTGTCGGAAAGCAGAACAATCTCGGCACCATCGACTTGCTCCGCTCTCTCGCCAAGGTGAAGGTGAAGATGGCTGACGGCATGAAAGCCAGAGGCTATGCCTTGGGCAGCATCACCTTCAACAACTACAACACCGAGGGCTTTACGCTGCCGCTGACCTACAACACGTCAAAGAACACAAAGGAGATATTGTTCAGCGGTTCGCTTAACGCAAAGCCTTCGTGGAGCCAGTCCGTAACGATGACCAACACCAAGACCGACGAAGAGAGCATCATGCTCTACATTCCTGAGTATGACAACAAGGCAGCCGCTGCTGACAAGAAGGCAAGCATAACCTTAAACCTCAAGTGCGACGGCACGGACGACGGAACTTACACATTGCAGTTCTGTAACTACGTGGACGGTGTGGCAGATCCTTCCACACTCTACAACATACAGCGCAACCACTACTACGAATACACGGTGAACAAGGACGACAGACTGAACGTCACACTGAAGGTGCTGAAGTGGAACAAGCGCACACACTCTGAGATTATAATGTAACAACATAGAGTATTTACACAAAAACTAAAATAGCGATGACTCACGCCAAGAACATTTTCACATACATGCTTGCGCTTTTCTCAACGCTCGCCATCGTAGGATGTAGCTTTGAGGAAGACCACGCCGATTGCCAAGGGAAGGGTGAGGGCGAGAAGATGCAGGTGGAGCTAAGGCTCACCGCTTCGGCTAACTCGCTGACACGTTCCTACAGCACCTCCGACGGCGTAACGAGAGCGTCATGGGTGGACACAAACGCTGCCCGAGAAGGAGAGATGATGCACAATTGCTTTGTTGTCATCGTCCAGAACGGCAAGATACAGGACATAGTGGTGAAGAACGACTTCACGGAGGAAGTAGAGCAGACCAGTCTCAAGGCGAAAGCCGAATTGGGTAACGCCACGTTCTATTCGTTTGCCAATATCACGCCCGCAGAACTCGGAATAACAATGACGACAACGCCCGCCGAAATAGAAAGCAAATACTATAAGGTGGAGGGCAATACAGCCCAACTCAGCGCCAAAGGCATTCCGATGAGCAACAAGCAGACCTTCTATATCTCCAGCAAGAAACAGCAGGTGGACCTGGAGGTTATCCGTATGATGGCAAAGGTGGAGCTTAACTTCACCAACGACACGGGCTACGATCTGAGCATCAAGAGCGTCAAGCTGACCGACATCACCGACAATGCTGCTAACAACGTAAGCCTGCTGCCTATGAAGGACGCCTCGGGCAATGTGGTGCCGAACATCAACGCTTCTGCCACATACAAGGATTACACAGTAAGCATCGGCGGCACGTCAGGCACTCAGGTGAAGAACGGCGGCAAGCTGCAGACCACGTTCTACGTGAACGAGAGCGTCGCCCGCAATCCTAAGTACTTCGTTCTCAGCATCAACACCGACAAGGGAACAGTGACTAACCGCATCGCCATGACAGAATGGAGCAAGATAGCGCGAAACGACTACTTGGTTATCCCAGTCAAGCTGGTTGACTATCGCATCGAGCTGGAGCCGCAGGTCTTCACAGCCATCGGCGTCATCCCCGAACTCAACTATGCTGGCGACCGCATCACAGCCACATTCAAGTCGTACGGCGAGTTCCATCTGAAGCTGCACGTCATTAGGCGCAGCGACAACAAGGAGCTGAACAACTGGACCTTTAAGAGCATCAGAACGCTCGAGGCTGATCCGGCAGGAGGAGAAGGCACATCCATCTACGACGAAGCGCCTTACTTCGAGAAGCGCTCCAAGACCTTCGAAGGATATATCAGCCCGCGTAAGGGATACGCCATCCACGAAATCAACGTCGAAATCAACGGCGTAACAATCCCATATCGCTTGCAGATAAACAAGGAATAACATTTAATAATAGGTGGGTATGGCATTCCTGCCATACCCACTTTTAGATTTAACAAGTACGAACATAACACCTTTTGAGATATGAAAAGTCGCAAAAACAACATAAACAGACTAGCACCGTCAAGAAGACTGCTACTGCAGCTCCTTGCGATGATGGCACTTACCGCAGCGCCAAGCAGTGTGTATGCGCAGAGCTTAGGCTTCCACAAGGAGGGCAAAAGTGGATTGCCGCTTGACAGCCGCGGCATGCAGCAGACTGCAGAATGGCATTACTATTATTATCTGCCGACAAATAGCAACACAATGGAGCTTGAGTTGCCTTTTGCAGGATGGGGGGATAGCAAAACCAATGACCTTGAGCCTTACGGATGGATTCGTTGGTATGACTATAATACAGACCTAAAGTCGGACAATCTGACAGTATATTCAAGATATTATACAAGTTTGAATAGTTTGAAGGACAAAACCAGCAAAAAGGATATAGGACTTATTGCCGGTAGTCTCAGAAATTCTGCAAGAAATTATGCAGGAGTCAAATACAATAAACCGACGGGAGCAGATGCAGAAGATTGGGCTGGAGAAACCATCGCTTGTGACGTAAGCCGATACAATGATTATAGAGGGTATGATCCTACATATACAAATTATGTTGAAAAGGAACCAACCCTCTCTATCCGATACATCTTCCACATCAAGTCTGCAGCATATCTGGCAAAGCGAATCAAGGATGCTTTATGTGATCACAGCGGGGCTGCTGACCTGACTCTTGAAGACAACAAGCGTATCGTGTTCGGTGCAAAGGACGCAAACGCAAAGATGACGCTGCGTACAAACCTCAAGAACTCTGGTGGTCAGACTTACTGGTTCTATCCTTTGAACACCGCTCAACCCAAGTCGGTATATCCAACCACGGAAAGTCAGAAGATAACTGCTTCAGACTTTGGCTCTAATATGCTGAAAGCCGAGTATGTCAGTTGGATTGCCTACAACGAGGATAAGACAAAGTATAAGGTGCTTGGAACAACATCTACTCAATTCTTTGATTTGAGTATTAGCAAACTTAAAGGATCTGGATGGCTGAATGTAAAAGACGACCAATCAACCGGTGTACCTGAAGACATTGGCTTTGAACATACTGTTTATGTTGTGGCATTGGCAGTAAACGGCACGACCGATATGTGTCCCGTTGCCAACTTTGAGGTGTTCATTCATAAGGGATATCCTAAGACAAAGGACGAGCTGACTGCTGACGGCGACGTAGACCGTACGCTTTCCTATTTTGAGGATAAGTATGAGCAGCAGATGGACATCTCGTTCGATGACGACAATTCTGATCTGACATTGGATGCGCCGACAACGCCATTGAACAACATGAGTCGTAAGCCGTCCGACTTCAAATCACGTGCATACGGATTCACCTATGCGGAACTTGAAAGTAACGATCCTTATGATGGTAAAACACCACACCACAGTAAGTCACCTATCCACGGTGATTATGGTCTCTATAAATCGGGTAACCTACCTGGCATTTCGTATAATAATCAAGACGGATACCAATGGTGGGCAGCCGGTTCTCCTACTATCTACGATCGTACCTACGCAAAAACCAACCACAAGCAGTACGGACACTTCCTGTATGTGGACGCTTCGAACGAGAGCCGTCAGATTGCATCTGCCGACTTTAAGGCTAACCTCTGTACAGGTTCACAGCTGATTTTTAGTGGAGCCGTTGCTGAGTATACCGCAGCAAACAACTCAACAGCACCTCAGGTAATGTTCCGCCTTTATGGTATAGATAAGGACGAGAATGGCAACGTGACCGACCAGAAGCTTATCCAGTCGTTCTCATCTGGAGACTTTGCTACAAACACAAAGACACACGCATACGGTAAGTGGTATCAGATTTACAGTAAGCAGGTGCTTCAGAAGTCTGCGGGTGCCGACAACTACACTGACTTCCGCATTGTGCTTGACAATATGTGTAAGGATACATGGGGTGCCGACTACTGTGTTGACGACCTTTGCCTCTACACTCAGACATCCAAGCTGGACGTGCTGCAGAACAAGCCGCTCTGTCCTAACGAGACAGGTTATGAGACAGCTCCCGATGATATTACACTGAAGCTACGCGGCATCTACGAGACTTTCCAGGCGATGGTGAACCAGAAGGAGTCGAAACTCTTCTATTGCATCTGCGACGCTACAGGAAAACCGGTGGACAACATCGACTATGACGGCGACGGAAAGCCTGACGAGTATGGCATAGCAAGCATTCCTGCTTCTTACAATGCAGGATTAGTTCTTCCTCCGGCAGCAGCCGATGACAGGACTAACGTTCCGATGTTCGAGAACGACAACAGCGGCAACCGATGCTTGGTTATCGCCAACCGCAACTTCAACATCGTACCGGGCAAGGACTATTACTTCTCCATCGCTTATCCGAGCGACGACAACCCTGATGTACCGGGCAAATGGGGTAAGAGCACAGACGTCTGCTCTACGTATAGTGGAATATTCCAGGTGGTGGAGCAGAACATCAAGCTGACCGACAAGAACAGTAACGTGCTCACAGCTCTGAGAGTGGACTGTAACTCCAAAACTCCGACCGTGGAGGTGATAGCCAAGATTGAGACGGCTGACCCCGTGAACGGCGGTAAGGTGACCATCGACAAAGTCAAGTTCGACTGGTTCCTCTCAAAGCCTAACGCAGAGAACGAGCTTTACTCTACAACAGGTCTGTTGGAGGCATTACACGCTTATCGTGCCAAGTATCCGGAATACAATGGATTGAGTACAGATTTCCGCTATGTAAACTATGCTCAGTACAATCTCTTGAAGAAGTACGTGGACAGCAAGCAGCTGATTCTGAACGCCAGCAACTCAATGGGCAACCGTAAGTTTGAAGCCAAGGAGACGGGTCTTTATAAGATTGCTGTAATCCCAGTGCAAGACAAAGCTACCATCAACGGTCAGGTATACGAAATCTGTGCTGCCCCGATGTTAGTGGATCTGCGCGTGGTGACCGACGGACCGAACATTAACTTCGGCTTCCCTAACGTCATCTATCCGAACGACGCACGAACAGTACGTGTCGGTCTGCCGCAGATAAAGGCGATAGCCGAAAAGAACGGCGTTCTGAATCTGCCGATGACAGGCATAGAGAGAGCCCAAAGCGTAGAGATGATAGACGAAGCTCAGGTGTCTATCTCTAACACCAACGACCCGGACTTCAACTCCACAGAGCAGATGATCGGCGTGGTGACAGCAAACACCATCAAGAATTCCGATAATACTGTAGGCATCCGCTTTAACAGCAATGCCGTCAAAACCCTGAAGGAAGGCTACTGGTATGAGATACACTTCAGATATGCCAACGCAGACGGTTCTATGGCAAGCTGTCCGGGCGAGACATTCATCAAGATGTGCATCGTGCCCGAATATGCCACATGGAACTCGTCGCCAAGAACTGCCAGCACAAACTGGAACGACGACAATAACTGGCTGCGCTCTACAAAGGCTGAGATCTTCAAGGACTCATACACTGACTATAACACCACCACGGCATTCATGCCGATGAAGTTCACGAAGGTGACCGTGGCTAATCAGAAGGACAAGGGTAAGGTTTATCCTAACCTCGACGAGATAAGCTACAGAAGCAACGGCATCGCTTCCTCAACGAAGATGAAGAGCTTTGCTTACGACTTCGTGGCGAAGTGGAGCAACACGACAGCAGACGGTTCGGACAACGGCAACGGCACCTTCTCTTGCGAGACATGGGCTGGCAACTTCTGCGACCAGATCTACTTCAAGCCGGAGGCAGAGCTTCTTTACGCCAACTACCTGACATACAACAAGGCTTACGTGGAGAAGGAGCTGACGCCTAACACGTGGAGCATAATGTCTTCACCGCTGCAGCAGACCTACGCCGGCGACCTCTACGTTCCGAAGGACAACGGACAGGAGAAGTCGGAAGCATTCCAGCCTATAACATATAAGGAGGGAGTGAACGACCGCAGCGCTTATCCCGTTTATCAGCGCAGCTGGGACGGCGACGCTCAAGAGGTGATGGACAACGTCACCAATTACAGCGCCAACCACGACGGCACAGTGGACGTAACCACAGACAACGAACTGTCAATCAACTCTGTCTACTGGTCGCACGTATATAACAAGGTGGACGAGCAGTACACTAAGGGACAGGCGTTCGCTGTAAAGGCGGGCGACAAGTACACCGCAGGTGCACAGGGCGCCAACGCTACAGCCGTAATCCGTCTGCCGAAGGCTGACACCCAGTTCAGCTACTACGACAGCGAGAGCCAGAAGCCGGTGAATGTAACGGTCAACCGCGACGCTAATAGCTACCGAATGCTGCAGGGCGACGTTGCCGGCGACAAGACAATGGCAATGACTCAGCCGCTGAAGGAGAACCTGCACCGCGACAACCGCTACCATCTGGTGGGCAATCCTTACACCTCATCGTTGAGTATGTATCGCTTCCTCAAGGCTAACACAGCCTTCGAGAACAGCATCTGGACTCTCGACAACGGCAAGGTAACGGCTTATACGCTTGCTCTGGATGAGGCTTACGACAAGAAGACGGACGTTCTTGTAAGTCCTACTCAGGCGTTCTTCGTGAAGCTGAAGACTGGAGAGAGCGCTACAGAGGCAACATTCAATGCCTCAATGCTCATCAACAAGGACGTTACTCCAGGCGAAAAGGCACTCGTCATCCGCCCGACTCTCACGCTGACAACGACGGACGGCGTCCGTAATAGCGAGTCGAAGCTCATTGTCAACGACGAGGCAAGCCGCGACTACGTGGATGGTGAGGATGTGGAGATGCTCGGTGAGGGCAACATTGCCGAGATAGCCCAGGTCTACTCAGTAGCCGGTTCGCAGGCTGTGGCGCTCAACGCTTCCGACGACATCAACTGGATGCCGGTGGGCGTAGTGGCACCAAAGAGCAAGGACATCGACGTGAACATCAGTCTAAACAGCAAGATGCTTATCAAGATGAACAACGAAGGCTCGCAGCTCTTCCTCTTCGACGCTACAACAAAGACGTTCTCAGAGATTAAGGACGGCATGACGGTGAAGATGATGGCCAACGACCACGGTCGCTACTACATCACCAACCAGTCGTCACTTAACACTACGGACATCAACACCATAGAATGCTTCTCACCGACGGAGAATACCATCGTGGTGGCAACGCTGAAGGGCGACATGAAGCGAGTGATGGTATACGATGTGGCAGGAAGTCTTGTGACAAGCAACCACAGTGTTAACGGCGGTCGCTGCCAGCTCAACGTACCGAAGGCAGGCATCTACGTTGTGAAAGCCACGACTAAGGAGGACCGCACGGAGACATTCAAGATTGTGGTGAGATAACTATCGCACGCACAAGAACTAAACAATAAAGAAAAATCTTATCGTATTATTAAAAAAGAGGGCGTGTCAAAACTCCCAATATAAATAACAAAAAACTCGTTGTACGTTCTTG
>OLPC01002601.1_pt1 | contig 13209 bp, 8 predicted proteins | sample 1672341 | NCBI WGS metagenome assembly OLPC01 (sample SAMEA3136673, study PRJEB25190) | human gut metagenome | reverse complement strand
AAGAATTTTCAAATAACCGGCAGACCGTTGTAAAAGCATTGTGCCTGCACATTGCTCATGACTGCAATCTGGCCTGCCGTTATTGTTTTGCCGAAGAAGGCGAATATCATGGCAGAAGAGCTCTTATGTCCTATGAAGTCGGCAAAAAAGCTCTTGATTTCCTGATCGCGAACTCCGGTTCCAGAAAAAACCTGGAAGTAGATTTCTTTGGCGGCGAGCCACTGATGAACTGGCAGGTTGTAAAAGATCTGGTAAAATATGGCAGAGAGCAGGAAAAGCTTCACAATAAGAAATTCCGTTTCACTTTAACAACAAACGGAGTTCTTCTGAATGATGAAGTAATGGAATTCTGCAATAAAGAGATGGGCAACGTTGTACTGAGTGTGGACGGACGTAAGGAAGTACATGATTACATGCGTCCATTCAGAAAAGGTGCAGGAAGCTATGACCTGATCATGCCGAAGTTTCAGAAGTTTGCAGAATCCAGAAATCAGGACAAGTATTATGTAAGAGGTACTTTTACTCACCATAATCTTGATTTCTCCAAGGATGTGCTTCATCTGGCAGATCTTGGATTCAAACAGATTTCTGTAGAGCCTGTAGTTGCGGCTGATACGGAGGAATATGCGATCCGCGAGGAGGATATCCCCCAGATCATGGAAGAGTATGATACTCTTGCAAAAGAAATGATTAAAAGAGAGAAAGAGGGAAAAGGATTTAACTTCTTCCATTTTATGATCGACCTTACAGGTGGCCCTTGTGTATACAAGAGACTGTCAGGCTGCGGTTCAGGAACAGAGTACCTGGCTGTAACACCCTGGGGTGATTTTTACCCATGTCACCAGTTTGTTGGTGAAGAACAGTATCTCATGGGAAATGTAGACGAAGGCATCACAAAGCCGGAAATCCAGAAGGAATTCGGCGGATGCAACGTTTACACAAAGAAAGACTGCAAAGACTGCTTCGCACGTTTCTACTGTAGTGGCGGATGTGCGGCAAATGCATTCCATTTCCAGGGAGATATCAAAGGCAATTATGAAATCGGATGCGAACTCCAGAGAAAACGTGTGGAGTGCGCCATCATGATAAAAGCCGCACTGGCATGTGATTAGTGGGCAGTAATCTGTCTGACTGATACCGCCGTCGGCTGTTATCATAACAGAAAATGGCTGGCAGGCGGATGAACATGACCGCGGACAAAAAATCAAGAAGGGAAAAGAACTATGAAGAAAAGTAAAGGAATCGTAGTGCTGCTTCTGACACTGATCCTGACTGTGTTCTTTTGCTTTACTGCAGCCGTAGGTATCGGTCCTACCGGAACCGGTGCAGCAAAACATATCAACACAGGTCTTGATCTTGCCGGTGGTGTCAGCATTACCTACCAGGCTAAGGAGAGCAATCCGACAAGTGAAGAGATGTCAGATACGATCTACAAGCTTCAGAAGCGTGTAGAGCAGTACAGTACTGAGGCTCAGGTATACCAGGAAGGATCAGACCGTATTACAGTTGAAATTCCTGGTGTTACAGATGCAGATACTATTCTGAATGATCTGGGTAAACCAGGTTCCCTGTATTTCATCACAAAAGAAGATGCTGACGGAAACCAGAACTTTACTACAGGACAGGATGGATATGTTCTCTCCAGAACTATGGATGAGATCAAGGAATCCGGAAGTGTTGTTCTGGAGGGTTCTGATGTAGCAGATGCCCAGGGTGGTGCGATCCAGAATCAGAACACAAGTGCAAAGGAATATGTGGTAAGTCTTACTCTTACTTCTGATGGAGAAAACAATGGTAAAACAAAATTTGCAGAAGCTACAAAGAATAATGTAGGCAAGCAGATCGCTATCGTCTATGACAATAACATTATCAGTGCTCCGAATGTAAATGAAGAGATTTCCGGCGGAAAAGCACAGATCAGCGGAATGTCTGACCTGGAAGAAGCACAGAACCTTGCTTCTTATATCCGTATCGGTTCTCTGGGACTGGAACTGGAAGAACTTCGTTCCAGTGTTGTAGCTGCACAGCTTGGTGAAGAAGCAATCTCTACAAGTGTTCTTGCAGGTGCGATCGGTCTGATCATCGTTATTATCTTTATGATCATTGCATACCGCATACCTGGTATAGTTGCAGGTATTGCACTGATTCTTTATACATCATTAATGCTGATCACGCTGAATGCCTTTGATATTACTCTTACTCTTCCGGGTATTGCGGGTATTATCCTTGGTATCGGTATGGCGGTGGATGCCAATGTTATTATTTATGCCCGAATCAGAGAGGAAATTGGTGCAGGAGTTTCAGTAAGGAATTCTATTAAGTCCGGTTTCAGCAAAGCTTTCTCTGCAATCTTTGATGGAAATATTACAACACTGATCGCAGCCTTTGTGCTGATGTGGCTTGGTTCAGGTACTGTTAAGGGATTTGCTTATACACTTGCCCTTGGTATCGTGATCTCCATGTTTACAGCACTGGTTGTATCCAGACTGATTGTAAATGCACTTTATGCAGTTGGTGTACGTGATCCGAAATTCTACGGATCTGCAAAAGAACGTAAGGCAGTTGATTTCCTTGGAAAGAAGAAAGTATTTTTTGCTATTTCCATTATCCTGATCCTCTGCGGTCCGGCAGCGATGTTTGCTAATTCGCATGCAGGAAACAAAGCGTTAAATTACAGCCTTGAGTTCTCAGGCGGTACTTCTACAACTGTTACATTTAATGAAGATATGGATATTAAGACCATTGATTCTGAAGTAACTCCTGTTGTAGAAGAGGTGACAGGAGATAAAAATGTTCAGCCTACAAAGGTAGTCGGAACAAATCAGGTTGTGATCAAGACACGTTCTCTGAATCAGAGCGAACGTGAAGCTCTGCAGAGTGCACTGGTTGAGAAATTTGGTGTAGATGACAGCACGATTTCCACAGAAAGTATTTCTTCTACAGTAAGTAGTGAAATGCGTCGTGATGCGATCGTAGCCGTTATAGTAGCTACAATCTGTATGCTTCTTTATATCTGGTTCAGATTTAAAGACATCCGTTTTGCAAGCAGTGCGGTATTGGCGCTTCTGCATGATGTTCTGGTTGTACTTGCATTCTATGCTATTGCCAGAGTATCTGTCGGTAATACATTTATTGCCTGCATGCTTACGATCGTAGGTTATTCTATCAATGCTACAATCGTTATTTTTGACCGTATACGTGAGAACCTTCACAGTGGTTCCAGAGAAAAACTGGCAGAAATTGTAAACACAAGTATCACCCAGACTCTTACAAGAAGTATTTATACCTCTTTTACAACTTTTGTTATGGTAGCTGTTCTTTATATCATGGGTGTTTCTTCTATCCGTGAATTTGCAGCACCTCTGATGGTTGGTGTTCTTGTCGGTGCATATTCTTCTGTATGTATTACAGGTGCGTTGTGGTATGTGATGAAAAAGAAATTTGCAGGAAAAGGACAGCCGGCAATTGCTGCAGCTTCCGCATCTGCAAAGTCCTCTTCAAAGCCGAAGAAAGCACGTGATGTATCACAGAAAGATCCGACTCAGCCAAAGAAGAAAAACAGAAAAAGAGTAGCTGAACGTCTGGCTGCCGAAGAAGCAGCTAAAAAACAGCAGAATGATGATGCTGAATAAAACAATAATTGTCTGAAAAACAGGCAGACAGAAATATCCCGGGGTAGAACTCCGGGATATTTTTATGAGGAGAGAAAATATATGGAGAAATGGGTAATAGCAGCAAAAAGAGCAGATTTTAACCAGATCGGTCAACAGTTTCATATTGATCCGGTGATTGCGAGACTGATCAGGAACAGAGATGTGATCGGAGAAGATAAGATAAGAGAGTATCTGTCAGGAACAGTACAAGAGCTTCCTTCTCCCTGGCTGATGAAGGATATGGAAAAAGCTGTAGATATCCTGGAGAAAAAAATATCGCAGAAAGCAAAAGTCCGTATTATTGGTGATTATGATATTGATGGTGTGACCTCTACATACATTTTAATGAAAGGCCTTGCGAGGATCGGAGCAGATGTGGATACTTATATTCCGGACAGAGTTGCAGACGGATATGGGATTCATGCACATCTTATAGAAAGAGCGGAAACGGACCGGATCGATACGATCGTGACCTGTGATAATGGAATTGCTGCGGTTGCTGAAATCCAGATGGCAAAGGATAAGGGAATGACAGTGATTATTACAGATCATCATGAGGTTCCTTACAGGGAGGAAAAGGGAGAACGCCAGATGGTGCTTCCGCCGGCAGATGCGATTTTGAATCCGAAACAATATGATTGTCCATACCCGAATAAAAACCTGTGTGGGGCAGTGGTGGCCTTTAAATATATTGCAGCACTTTACGAGAGATTTGGTGTTCCGGCAGAGGAGCTGGAAGATTATTATGAACTGGCGGCTATTGCAACAGTAGGAGATGTTATGGATCTTCAGGGAGAGAACAGGATTCTGGTAAAAGAAGGACTGTACCGTCTGAAAAATACCAAAAATCAAGGATTGCAGGAACTGATCCGAGCAAATTCTCTGGAAGATGCTAAAATCACAGCTTATCATATCGGATTTGTGCTGGGACCATGTATCAATGCCAGTGGCAGACTGGATACAGCTGCCCGTTCTCTTGCACTTCTCAATGCAAAAACAAAGGAAGAAGCAGCAAGGCTTGCCGGAGATCTTACAGCTCTTAATCAGAGCCGAAAAGCTCTCACTGAGAAAGGAAAAGAAGAGGCAATCCGGATCATAGAGACTACAGAGCTGAAAAATGACAGAGTACTGGTAGTTTATCTTCCAGATTGTCATGAAAGTCTTGCCGGTATTATAGCAGGCAGGATCAGGGAAAAATATCACAGGCCTGCCTTTGTATTGACGGGCGGTGAGACAAGTGCAAAAGGAAGCGGAAGATCAATAGAAAGTTACTCTATGTATGAAGAACTGGTAAAATGTGCAGACCTGATGATACAGTTTGGAGGTCATCCGATGGCAGCAGGTCTTTCTATAGAAGAAAAAAATATAGAAGAATTCCGGAGACGTCTCAATGTCAACTGTACGTTGACGGACGAAGAATTGCGTCCTAAGATCGTGATTGATGTGCCGATGCCTGTGTCTTATATTACAAAAGAACTGGTAGAACAGATTTCGCTTCTGGAACCCTTTGGAAAAGGGAATACAAAACCGGTCTTTGCACAGAAAAATCTCAGAGTGCTTGATTACAGTATTATCGGGAAAAATAAAAATGTAGTAAAACTAAAACTTCTCGATCCGCAGGGGATTTCAGTGGAAGGCATTTATTTCGGAGAAGCAGAGGATTTTGTGAACTTTATCAGGGAAAAAGACAGTATTTCTGTTACTTATTATCCGGAGATCAACAGATTCAGGGGACGAGAGAGTCTTCAGATTATTATTCAGAATTACTGTTAATATTACCGCCTGTTTTGTAACCGCCGGTAAGCCTGGAAATACAAATGTCAGGGCTTAACAGTAACTTGATTCTGAAATAAAAAGGTGATATACTATAAAATATTTATGAGCGAACAGCAATATAACACACACTGGAGGAGAAATAAAATGAAGAAAATTGAAGATTATGTATTAAGTATACCGGATTTTCCTGAACCGGGGATTATTTTCAGAGATATTACAAGTGTTCTGCAGGATGCGGATGGCCTGCAGTTGGCAATCGACTCCATGCAGGACTGTCTTAAGGATATAGATGTGGACGTGATTGCAGGAACAGAGTCCAGAGGCTTTATCTTTGGTGTACCGATCGCATATAATCTTCATAAACCATTTGTACCGATTCGTAAAAAAGGCAAACTTCCCCGCGAAACAGTATCTGTAAGCTATGATCTGGAATATGGCAGTGCAGAGATTGAAATGCATAAAGATTCCATAAAACCAGGTCAGAAAGTGGTTATCGTTGATGATCTGATCGCAACAGGCGGTACGATCGAAGCAGCAATCAAGCTGGTGGAACAGCTTGGCGGTGAGGTTGTCAAGGTTGTATTTCTCATGGAACTTGCAGGTTTAAAGGGACGCGAAAGACTGAATGGGTATGATGTAGCGTCCGTAATTTGTTATGATGGTAAATAAGCACAGCTGATTGTGCAGGACAGGCAGGTGGGAGCATATGACAGAGATAACAAAAAGTACAGAAGCAAAAAAAGATGAAATGCAGGTTGAAAAAGAGAAGCTGGAATCTGTAAAGAGAGCAGATGCGGCAGTAAAGACCATGCATGATTTTACAAGTCCGGAGGTGCTTTATAAAGAACTGATAAACAGTGTTCTGAAGTATCATCCATCAACAGATATTTCCATGATAGAGAAGGCATATAAGGTTGCAAGTGAAGCTCATGAAGGACAGAAGAGAAAGTCCGGAGAGCCATATATCATTCATCCTTTGTGTGTTGCCATCATTCTGGCAGATCTGGAACTTGACAAAGAAACGATAGTTGCAGGTCTTCTTCATGATGCAGTTGAAGATACCTGGATGACCTATGAGGAAGTGGAGAAGGAATTTGGTTCAGAGGTTGCACTTCTTGTGGATGGTGTTACCAAGCTGGGACAGTTATCTTATTCTGCGGATAAAGTAGAAGTTCAGGCAGAGAACCTCAGAAAGATGTTTCTTGCCATGGCTAAGGATATCAGAGTTATTCTGATCAAGCTTGCAGACCGTCTTCATAATATGCGTACCTTACAGTATATGCGTCCTGAAAAGCAGCAGGAAAAGGCCAGAGAGACCATGGATATTTATGCTCCTATTGCCATGCGTCTGGGTATTTCCAAGATAAAGGTAGAGCTGGATGACCTGTCGCTGAAATACCTTAAGCCGGATGTATATTATGACCTGGTGCATAAGGTTGCCCTGCGTAAAAGCGAGAGAGAACAGTTTGTAGGTGCGATCGTAAAAGAAGTTAAGAAGCATATGGATGATGCCAATATTAAGGCACAGGTGGACGGACGTGTAAAACACTTTTTCAGCATCTACAAGAAGATGGTAAATCAGGATAAGACTATTGATCAGATTTATGATTTATTTGCTGTCCGTATTCTTGTAGATACAGTGAAGGATTGTTATGCTGCCCTTGGTGTGATCCATGAGATGTATAAGCCAATTCCAGGACGGTTTAAAGATTATATTGCCATGCCGAAACCCAATATGTATCAGTCATTGCATACCACATTGATCGGACCCAACGGACAGCCCTTTGAAATCCAGATCCGTACTTATGAAATGCACAGAACTGCAGAATATGGTATCGCTGCACACTGGAAATATAAGGAGTCGTCTGACGGAAAAGCTCCTGTAGGTAAGAGTGAGGAAGAGAAACTGAACTGGCTGCGTCAGATTCTGGAATGGCAGAGAGACATGTCTGATAACAAAGAATTCATGAGTCTTCTGAAGAATGACCTGGATCTTTTTGCGGACAGTGTTTACTGTTTTACTCCACAGGGAGATGTTAAAACACTTCCAAGTGGTTCTACACCGGTGGATTTTGCATACAGTGTTCACAGTGCAGTCGGAAATAAGATGGTAGGTGCCAGAGTTAACGGTAAGCTGGTTCCTATTGAATATGAGATCAAAAACGGTGACCGTATTGAGATCATTACTTCTCAGAATTCTCAGGGACCAAGCCGCGACTGGCTGAAACTGGTTAAGAGTACTCAGGCAAAGAACAAGATTAACCAGTGGTTCAAGAAGGAATTAAAAGAAGATAATATTCTTAAAGGTAAGGAGATGCTTGCGCAGTATGCGCGCGCAAAGGGATTTAAGATCGCAAATTATACAAAAACCCAGTATCTGGAGGCTGTTTTGCGTAAATATGGTTTCAGGGACTGGGATTCAGTACTTGCTGCAATTGGTCATGGCGGATTGAAAGAAGGTCAGGTTTTCAATAAGCTGGTAGAGGCTTATGATAAGGAAAATAAGAAGAATCTGACAGATGAGCAGGTTCTTGAGGCTGCTTCTGAGACACAGGAGAAGCTTCACATTGCCAAGAGCAAGAGCGGCATTGTGGTAAAAGGAATCCATGATGTGGCAGTCCGTTTTTCCAAGTGCTGTAATCCGATTCCGGGTGATGAGATTGTAGGCTTTGTTACAAGAGGACGTGGAATCACAATTCATCGTACAGATTGTGTCAATGTGCTGAATATGTCTGAGACAGACAGGACACGACTGATTGAGGCAGAGTGGCAGCAGCCTGATACCAAGGAAAAAGAGAAGTATATGGCTGAGATTCAGGTTTATGCAAATAACCGTACAGGGCTTCTTGTGGATCTTTCTAAAATATTTACAGAACGTAAGATCGACCTGCGAAGTATCAACAGCCGTACAAGCAAGCAGGAGAAGGCAACTATTTCCATGAGTTTTGAGATTGGAAGCAAAGAGGAACTGCGTTCCCTGATCGAGAAGATCCGTCAGGTAGAGAGTGTCATTGACGTAGAGAGAACTACAGGCTGATCATGGAAAAATCTGTTGGAACATTATTTTATGGAACTGCTGCAGATTGACAGAAAGGAATAACATGAAGAATTTAGAATTACAGAAATGTATATTAGGACCTGTATATACAAATTGCTATCTCCTTAAGAATAAAGAAACCGGAGAACTGATCATTGTTGATCCCGCAGATTGTCCGGAGAAGATTGAAATGAAGATTTCCCGGATGAATGGAAAACCGGTGGCGATTCTTCTTACCCATGGACATTTTGACCACATTCTGGCTGCACAGGCAGTAAAGGAGAAATATAATATTCCGATTTATGCCTGTCGTCAGGAAGAGGAGATGCTCCGCGAACCTTCGATCAATATGACTGTACATTATGGACAGGGATGTTCTATTGTGCCGGATGTATTTCTGGAGGATCTGGATGTTATCAGACTGGCGGGATTTTCCGTTCAGATGATCCATACACCGGGACATACCAAAGGAAGCTGCTGTTATTATCTGAAAGATGAAGGTGTATTGTTCAGCGGTGATACAGTGTTCTATGGCTCTGTTGGAAGAACGGATTTTCCGGGTGGAAGTACAGCAGAAATCGTGAGAAGTCTCCATAAACTGGTAGATTCGCTTCCTGAAGAGACCGAGGTTTTCCCCGGACATGATGCATCTACCACTATTGGTTATGAAAAGAGGTATAATCCATTTGTGTAAAATAGGCATTCTGTTTGAGAACAGAGATTTTGAACATGATGTTTATGAACTGATCAAAGCGTTTTATCCCGAAGCGGAGATACATACTCTTTATGAAAATGCTGAAGCAGAGTATGACCTCCGCTTCAGTGTGGAACGGGATAATGACAGTTATATCATAAAATACGAAAGGACAGAGAATCTGTCGAAACAGGAAACAGAGCAAAAAGGGGTAATTTCCGCAGACATACTTTCTAAAGAGAATGCAGGCTGTGGAATACAGGATGCTCATGCTCTGAGAAAAGAGAATAAAGATAATATCAAATATGCTCTGTATCAGTTGTTGGTAAAACTGACGGGCAGAACTCTTCCATGGGGAAATCTGACAGGAATACGTCCTGCCAAACTGGCAATGGGAATGATCGAATCCGGAATGAAAAATACGGAAGCAGCCCGGGAGATGCGTGAGAGATATCTGGTAAGTCCGCAGAAAACAGCGCTTGCCATCACTATTGCAAACAGGGAAAGAGAGATTCTGAAGGATATTGACTATGAAAATGGATATAGCCTTTATATTGGAATTCCGTTTTGCCCGAGTATCTGTCTGTATTGTTCCTTCAGCTCCTATCCGCTGAAAGTGTGGGAGAAGAGAACAGATGAATATGTGGAAGCTCTCTGCCGGGAGGTAAGAGAGACTGCTCTTATGATGAAGGGAAGAAAACTGGACACCATCTATATTGGCGGCGGTACCCCGACTACACTGCTTCCACATCAGATCCGTAAGCTCCTGGATACAGTGGGAGAAGCTTTTGGCTATGAAGGACTGGCAGAGTTTACTGTGGAAGCCGGCAGACCGGACAGTATTACACGTGAAAAGCTGATGGCGATCAGGGAGTATCCGGTAACAAGAATTTCCGTAAATCCACAGACTATGAATCAGGAAACCCTGGATATTATCGGCCGCAGACATACTGTGGAGCAGACAAAAGAAGCGTTTCATCTGGCACGAGAGCTGGGATACGATAACATTAACATGGATCTGATCGTAGGTCTTCCGGGTGAGGATATTCACATGGTAGAGCGGACTCTTGAACAGGTTCGTGAACTGGCACCGGACAGTATTACCGTACATTCACTGGCAGTGAAACGTGCAGCAAGGCTGAATATTTTTAAAGAGAAATATCAGGAAATGTCTTTTGAGAATAATCAGGAAATTATGGATCTGACCATGAAAACTGCGTATGAAATGGGAATGGGTCCTTATTATCTGTACAGACAGAAGAATATGAAGGGAAATTTTGAAAATGTTGGCTATGCAAAGGTTGACAAAGCGGGAATTTACAATATACTGATTATGGAGGAAAAACAGCCTATCATCGCACTGGGGGCAGGCGGTTCTTCCAAGCTGGTCTTTGACCATGGACAGAGAATTGAACGTGTGGAGAATGTAAAAGACGTTTCTAATTATATTTCCCGCATTGATGAGATGATCGAGAGAAAACGGACAGCAATAGCTACCTGGCTGTAGGATGTGGAGGTAACATTTTGGACACAGTACAAAAGACAGCGGCAGGTTCACAGCAGAGGATCCTGGAATTTGACCTTGCTTCTGAACTGCATCATGGAATGCTGGTAAGTAATCTGGCTTATGCGGTTGCAGAGGAGATGGGACTGCCGCATGAACAGTGCTATGAGCTTGCAATAGCAGGAATGCTCCATGATATAGGAAAGCTGAAGCTGACAAGTTATATTAACGGACAGGAGCAGGATCCTCTGGTGATCGAGGAACTGAAGTATGTTCGGATGCATTCTACATTGGGATATGAGGAACTTAAAGGGCAGGGATATTCGGATTTTGTATTGGAGAGTATCCTGTACCATCATGAGAATTATGATGGCAGTGGATATCCGTCCAATAAAGCAGGTGATGACATACCCATAGGTGCCCGGATACTCAGAGTCTGCGATGTATATGCAGCATTGATCTCTGACAGACCATACAGAAGAGGATTTGATATTTCTTCAGTTATGGAGTTGATGATCGATGAAGTAAAAAATTTTGATATGCAGGTTTTTCTTGCGTTTCAGAGAGTGGTTCATAATGGAGACGGGCAGAATTTTTATAAAAGAGGAGGACAACATGGCATTAAAGAAGAAACCGGTAACCGGTATGAAGGACATTTTACCAAAAGAGATGGAAATCCGTAATTATGTGATGAACATGATTCGTGAAACATACGGAACATTTGGCTTTTCATCTATAGAGACACCATGTGTGGAGCATATTGAAAATCTTTCCAGTAAACAGGGCGGAGAGAATGAGAAACTTATTTTCAAGATCCTGAAACGTGGGGAGAAACTGAAACTTGCGGAAGCAGAGAAAGAAAGTGATCTGGTTGACTCCGGACTTCGCTACGATCTGACTGTGCCGCTTTCCAGATATTATTCCAACAACGCAAATGAGCTTCCGGCTCCTTTTAAGGCACTTCAGATGGGTAATGTGTGGAGAGCAGACAGACCGCAGAGAGGACGTTTCCGTCAGTTTATGCAGTGTGATATTGATATTCTGGGTGAGCCTACTTATCTGGCTGAGATCGAACTGGTTCTTGCTACCACAACGTTGCTCGGAAAGCTGGATTTCCACAACTTTACGATTCGCATCAATGACAGAAAAATCTTAAAAGCGATGGCGCAGTACAGTGGATTCCCACAGGAAAGCTTTGACACTGTGTTTATCATTCTGGACAAGATGGACAAGATTGGTCTGGAAGGTGTTGCAGAAGAACTGGAGAAGGAAGGATTTGCAAAAGAGAGCATTGATACCTACCTTGGACTTTTCAAAGAGATCACTTCTGACATTGAGGGTGTTCGTTACTGCAAAGAGAAATTAAAAGATGTTCTGGATCCAAAGGTTGCTGAGGACCTTGAAACAATCATTTCTACTGTAGATTCTGTTAAGACAGCAGATTTTAAGATGTCTTTCGATCCGACTTTGGTACGTGGAATGTCTTATTATACAGGACCGATTTTTGAAATCTCTATGGATGAGTTTGGCGGCAGCGTAGGCGGCGGTGGACGCTATGATGAGATGATCGGTAAATTTACAGGAAACAATACATCTGCCTGCGGATTTTCAATTGGATTCGAGAGAATCGTAATGCTTCTTCTTGAGAGAAATTATGAAATCCCGACAAAGAATGGTAAGAAAGCATATCTTATCGAGAAGAATATGCCGGCAGACAAGATGCTGACGATTCTGAAACAGGCTCAGGAAGAGCGTAATGCCGGAACACAGATCAATATTTCTATTATGAAGAAGAATAAGAAATTCCAGAAAGATCAGATGACAGCAGAGGGCTATACAGAGTTTGTAGAATTCTTTAAAGACAGAATGTAATAATTCGTAACTGTTCAGCAACATTGCGAGATAGCAGACTGCCGGATAGTTACAACAATTCTTATAATATAGAAAGCATGAAAAGAGGAAAGAAACATGGCTGAAAGTATGCAGGGACTGCACAGAACATGCCGATGTGCAGAAGTAACAAAGGAAATGATCGGCAAAGAAGTTGTCCTTATGGGATGGGTTCAGAAAGCCCGCGATAAAGGCGGAATTATTTTCGTAGATTTAAGAGACCGTTCCGGTATCATGCAGCTGATTTTTGAGAATGGCAGCATTGATGAAGAAGGTTTTGCAAAAGCAGGTAAGCTGAGAAGTGAATTCGTAATCGCTGTTACCGGTGTGGTAGAAGAAAGAGGCGGCGCTGTTAACAAGAATCTTGCAACAGGTGAAATTGAGCTTCGCGTAAAATCCCTTCGTGTTCTGTCTGAAGCAGAGGTACCTCCGTTCCCAATTGAAGAGAACAGCAAGACAAAAGATGAAATCCGTCTGAAATATCGTTATCTTGACTTAAGAAGACCTGACCTTCAGAAGAATATTATGCTTAAGAGCAAAGTCATGATGCTTACAAGACAGTTCTTCGCAAAAGAAGGATTCCTTGAAATTGAAACTCCGATGCTTGGTAAGAGTACACCGGAAGGTGCAAGAGATTATCTGGTACCGTCTCGTG
>OLPC01002598.1_pt1 | contig 13226 bp, 9 predicted proteins | sample 1672341 | NCBI WGS metagenome assembly OLPC01 (sample SAMEA3136673, study PRJEB25190) | human gut metagenome | reverse complement strand
TTCCGATCTTGATCTTGAGCTCGGCGGCACCCGCGACTTCATCTCCATGGTCGAGGCCGGAGCCGAGGAGGTTACCGAGGAGGACATGCTGGCCGCCATGCAGTTTGGCCAGGAAGCCCTCGGTGCTTTCTGCGATGCTCAGCTTCAGTTTATCGAGGAGTATGAGCGCGTCAACGGCGCCATCGTCAAGAAGGAGTATCCGCTCGACGAGCCCGTTGCCGAGGTGCACGACCGCATCTTTGCTCACTACGACGAGATGGCCGCTGCTCTGTGCGATGCCGACAAGCTCTCCCGTATGGCCAAGGTCGACGCGGTGAAACAGGCCATCGTTGCCGAGTTCACCGAGGAAGAGCAGGTCGAGTGGGAGCGCGAGATCCCCGTCAACCTCAAGAAGCTTGAGAAGCAGGCTATGCGCACGATGGTCGTCGAGACCGGTGAGCGTGTCGACGGTCGTGCTGCCGACGAGATTCGTCCCATCATGGTCAAGGACAACTACCTGCCCCTCGTCCATGGCTCCGGCCTGTTCCAGCGCGGCCAGACTCAGGTTCTCTCGGTGCTTTCCCTTGGCATGCTCAACGAGGGTCAGCGTCTCGATACCATCGAGCCCGTCGAGGGCAAGCGCTACATGCATCACTACAACTTCCCGCCCTTCTGCACGGGCGAGACCGGTCGCATCGGTAGCCCCAAGCGTCGCGAGATCGGTCACGGCAACCTTGCCGAGCGCGCTTTGCTTCCCGTTTTGCCCGACGAAAACGAGTTCCCCTACGCTATTCGCGTGGTCTCCGAGGTCATGGAATCCAACGGTTCTTCTTCCATGGCTTCCACCTGCGGCAGCTGCCTTGCCCTTATGGACGGTGGCGTGCCCTTGAAGCGCCCCGTTTCCGGTATCGCTATGGGTCTGATCCAGGAGGAGGGCAAGACCGTTGTCCTCTCCGATATCCAGGGCATCGAGGACTTCCTCGGCGACATGGACTTTAAGGTGACCGGTACCGAGCGCGGCATCACGGCTCTGCAGATGGACAACAAGGCCACTGGCTTGACCTTCGACATCCTGCGTCGTGCTCTCGAGCAGGCCAAGGAGGGTCGTGCGTTCATTCTCGATAAGATGCTCCAGGTTATCCCCGAGCCTCGCCATGAGACTCGCCCCACCGCTCCTCGTATCGTTTCCCTGCAGGTTCCTGTCGATAAGATCCGCGACGTCATCGGTAGCGGCGGCAAGGTCATTCGCGGCATTCAGGATGAGACCGGCGCCTCCGTGGACATCCAGGAGGACGGCACCGTTTATGTCGGCGGTACGGCCGACTCCGTCGATGCCGCTGTCGAGCGTATCAAGCTCATCATCAAGGTTCCCGAGCCCGGTGAGGAGTACACCGGTCGCGTTGTCTCCATCCAGCCGTTTGGCGCCTTTGTTTCCCTGCTTCCGGGCAAAGACGGCCTGCTTCACATCTCTCGTGTCGCCCAAGGCCGCGTCGATAAGGTTGAGGATGTTCTCAACGTGGGCGACGAGGTCAAGGTCCGTGTGCTCGAGGTTGATGAGCGCGGCAAGATTTCTCTCGATCGCATCGATAAACCCGAGGCTCCCGAGGGCTCTGCGTCTTCGCATGCCGAGCGTCGTGAGCGCACTGATCGCCCCGCGCGCCAGCGTCGTGACCGTGAAGGCGGACGCACCCATCGCGCTCCCGGCGACCATGGCCAGGGTCGTACCCCGCGCCGTCATCATGAGGCTGAGTAGTTAACGTTCTCTCTGATTTATTCAAGGCATCCGCTACGTGCGGATGCCTTTTTTGTTGAACAGTTCATATAGCAATGTGGTGTATGAGGCACGAAAGCGGCTGCTTGTTGGTATACTGGAATGTCGACTTCGTCTCTTTATTTCTCATTTCGTTTTTATCTGCAAGGTACGACGGCATTGCTGTCGAGTTTTTATTTCGTTTTCGAAGAAAGGATTTCGCAAAACACATGTCGACAACAAAAAATAATGCAGCTCCGCTCAAGATCATTCCCTTGGGCGGCCTTGACGGTATCGGCAAGAACATGACCGTTTTCGAGTGCGGTTCCGACATGGTTCTTGTCGATGCGGGCTTGATGTTCCCCGACGATTCTCAGCCCGGTATCGACCTTGTTCTTCCCGACTACACCTACGTCCTCGAAAACGAGGATAAGCTCCGTGGCATCATCATCACCCATGGCCATGAGGACCACACCGGCTCCTTGCCCTATTTGCTGCAAGACCTAAACAATAAGGTTCCTATTTTCTCCAGCAAGCTTACTTTGGGCTTTGTGGAGGGCAAGCTTTCCGAGTTTCGCATTCGCGCTCCTAAGTTCCGCGAGGTGAACGATGGCTCTCATATCACGCTCGGGTGCATGACAATCGATTTCTTCTCTATGACCCACTCGATTCCGGGCGCTCTTGGCGTTTTTATCAAAACTCCGCAGGGTACAGTGCTTCATACAGGAGACTTTAAGCTCGATCAGACGCCCATCGACGGTGTCAGGCCCAATTACGGCGCTATTACCCGTTTTGCCAAAAGCGGTATCGACCTGCTTCTTTCGGACTCGACCAACGCCACCGTTCCCGGATTCACGAAGTCCGAGGCCGAAGTTGGACCCTCTCTCTACGAGGTTATTAAAAACGCCAAGGGCCGCGTATTCGTGGCTTCCTTCTCCAGCCATATCCATCGTTTGCAGCAGATCTGCAATGCTGCTCGCGCCTGTCGCCGAAAGATCGTGGTGACGGGGCGCTCAATGCTTACGAACACGCGCGTTGCTCGTGAGCTTGGCTATCTCGATATTGAGGAGAAAGACCTCATCGACGCCTATGAGCTCTCTGGCGTACCCGATCGTCAGGTCCTCGTTATGTGCACCGGTTCTCAGGGAGAGCCGCTTTCCGCTCTTTCGCGCATGGCGAACGGCGAGCATAAGACGCTTTCTATTCATGAGGGAGATACCGTTATCATCTCGGCTACTCCCGTTCCCGGCAACGAGAAGGCCGTTCAGCAGGTCATCAATAGCTTGGCCAAGCTCGGCTGCGATGTTTACGACAAGTCTCGTCGCCTGGTTCACGTCTCCGGTCACGGTAGCCAGGAGGAGCTCAAGCTCATGCTTGCCATGACGCATCCTAGCTATTTCATGCCTGTCCACGGTGAGGCGGTTCACCTGCGCGCCCATGCCGGTCTCGCTAGGAAAATGGGTATCCCCGAGGAGCGCATTTTCATCATGGATAATGGCGATACGCTTGAGATGCGTGACGGCAAGGTAAAGCGCGGCCGTTCTGTCGAGTCTGGCGTTGTATACGTCGACGGTCTTCGTATCGGCGATACCGATCCGATCGTCCTTCGCGACCGCCAAAAGCTTGCTAACGACGGTATGGTCACCATCGTTGCGACCATGTCTCAAAAACATAAGAGGATCGAGGGTGTCGAGCTTTCCGCTCGTGGCGTTTCGTTCACGATTGATGACGAATTTACCGCCGATGCCACCGACGCCATTTTGAAGATGGTCGAGAAGGGTTCGTTCAACTTTACGAGCAGCGGTACCGATGCGCTTCGTAAGGCTGTCCGAGACTCCATTTCCAACTTCATTTGGAACCGCACCAAGACCCGTCCGATGATCATTCCGGTTGTCATGGAGGTCTAGGTTGGCTCGTTCCGGCAGCAAGACAAATACGGCGAAGGGCAATGCTTCGAAGAAGGCCTCGCTTCGCGCAAATGAGCAGCGCGAAGAGGTCTATGCCGAGGCTGAGCCCCTTGCAGGCGATGGCGCAAATCGCGATATCGCGGGCGTTATCTTGGCAATTGTCGCCATCGCTTCGTTTATCGCTGTGGTGACTCCTGCAACGGCTCCTGTCACGCAGGCTGTTGCAGCGTTCTATCACCTGGGCTTTGGCCTGGGCGCATATGTGCTGCCGCTTGCCCTTTTGGCTGCATCTGCTCTTGTCTTTTTGCGCGATCGTGCGGTTGTTCCCGCGAGGACGTGCGTCGGTCTTATCCTGATCTTCGTCTCTGTCATCTCCATGCTTTCCCTAGCTGTACCGCATACCTCACTTTCCACGGCAGGCATGTTTGAGTCGAACGTCTTGGCATCCTCGGGTGGTTATGTCGGTGCGTTTGTGGCAAGCGCGCTGCAGATGTCGGTGGGAAAGACCATCGGCTATGTTGTGCTTGTCGGTGTTTTGATGTTGGGCTTTGTTATCCTGGGCTTTTCGATTAGCTCGCTCGTGCGCGGTGCTTCCGAGCGTGCGCAGGAGTTTGTTCAGCGCAAGCACGTTGACGCTAACGAGACCCCCTGGGGTGATGCTGCTGCGGCACAGCGTGCTTCCCAGGCTGCGGCCAATCGCGGGGGCGTGGCTGCTGCAAGTGAGTCTGCTTCTGCCTCGAAGCTTTTTGATGCAGCTGGAGCGGCGGAAACAACCTTCCTAGGCGATCGTGCTAAGACGACGTTGCTTTCGGGCGAGCCTGATGATGCGGATGAAGATCCTTTTGTCGACCTGTCTGAACAGCTCGCTGCCGAGCGCGCCCAAACGACGCTCATTCCCGTGAAAGAGCGTTTTGTCGATGTCGCTGACGAGGTCGAGGCCATGCCTCCTGCTCCCGTGCCGCCGATTGCCCCCATGACTGCGGTTGATGTTATTTTGGATGCTGCCGCCAAGCTCGCCGATTCCCCTAAGTCTGATGAGCCCTCTGAGCACAACGTCACGGCTGCCAAGCCGTCCGCAGCTTCCGTTGCCACTGTTGTGACCCCCGAAGGCAGCAAACCCATACCCGATTTCTTGATGGCTGCGGGCACTTCTGGCTCCCATGCTCCTTCTGCGCCATCTGGCCCTGTCGAAGAGGTCCCATCGGACATGCCGGCCGCAAAAGCCGCTTCAAAGCCATCGCTTTCTGCTGCAGCAAGCAAGGAGACTACTGTTTCTGCCGGTACTGATGGCGAGCGTCAGCTTCCTTCGGTGTCTATACTTCGGCATAACCCGGCATCTGCCACCTCTGCTTCCTCGGCGAAGGAGCTTGAGCAGACTGCGGCGGCGCTTCAGTCGACGTTGGGCGAGTTTGGTCTTCATTCGCGTGTTGTTGGCTGGATTTCCGGACCGACGGTCACGACCTTTAAGGTGCAACCCGGTGAGGGCGAGCGCGTGAGCCGAATTTCCAATCTGGAAGACGATATCGCGCTTTCTCTTGCATCCACTGCTGTGCGTATTTTCGCTCCTATTCCGGGTACGTCGCTTGTCGGAATCGAGATCCCCAATCGCACGCGTCAAAATGTCAATTTGGGCGATGTCTTGCCTTATGTTACGGGCGGACCGCTTGTGCTCCTATCGTGGCAGATTTGGCCAAGATGCCGCATCTGCTTATCGCAGGCACCACTGGCTCGGGTAAGTCGGTCATGATCAACTCCATCGTCATGAGTCTTCTTATGCGGACGTTTCCCGAGGATGTTCGCTTGATCATGGTCGATCCTAAGCGCGTTGAGCTTGCGGGCTATAACGGTTTGCCGCATCTGTATGTCCCTGTTGTGACCGAGCCCAAGCAGGCTGCGAGTGCCCTTCAGTGGGCGGTTTCTGAGATGGAACGCCGCCTTAAGGTCTTTGAGCGCATCGGAGTTCGCAAGATCTCTACCTTTAATGAGAAGCAGGCTGCGGGCGAGTTCGAGCACTACGACAATCCGCCTGCCAAGATGCCGTATCTCGTTATCATCATCGACGAGCTCTCCGACCTCATGATGGTTGCTGGAAAAGATGTTGAGGCTTCCATTGTTCGCATTGCTCAGCTTGGACGCGCTGCCGGTATCCACCTTATCGTTGCTACGCAGCGCCCCTCGTCTAATGTCGTTACCGGTCTGATCAAGGCTAATATCACGAACCGAATTGCCTTTAACGTGGCAACCGGTATCGACTCACGCGTCATTATCGATCAGACGGGCGCCGAGAAACTTACTGGTTATGGCGACATGCTTTTTTCTAAGGTCGATTGGGGCAAGCCAAAACGTATCCAGGGATGCTTTGTATCCGATGACGAGATCAACCAGGTTGTTGAATTCGTTAAAAGCCAGGGCGAGGCCGACTATCATGAGGAGATTCTCTCTGCTGTAACACCGGCGACCGTGGTGGGCGGAGCTTCCCATGAGCCCTCTGACGACGATCCGCTTATCTGGGAGGCGGCGCATATCGTCGTCGAGTCTCAGCTTGGCTCCACCTCGGGATTGCAGCGCAGGCTTAAGGTCGGGTATGCGCGCGCGGGTCGTATTATGGATATGCTTGAAGAAAAAGGCGTTGTCGGTCCCCCCGATGGGTCTAAACCGCGCGAGGTCCTTCTTGACGAGGAAGGTCTTGCCGAACTTGAATCGGTCGAAGCTCGTATGAGCATGGACACTGATTTGGAGGGCTTCTAATGTCGAGTCGATTTGGAGGGATGCTTCGCGAACGTCGCCGCTCGTTGGGTCTCTCCATTCAACAGGTTGCCAATACAATCAAGATTCGTCCTCAAATCATCGAGTTTTTTGAGAACGGGGACTTTACCTCCATGCCGCCGCGCGGATATGCCCAGGGCATGATTTCGAGTTATGCACGTTATTTGGGCCTCAATCCCCGTGACGTTGTGAACGCTTATTTTGACGAACTCTATATTTTTGAGAATTCCGACGAGGGTCGTGCAGGCTCATATCATGAGCCCCCTGCGCTTGTTTCCACAAGAAGCAACCCCGTATCCACGCGTTTTATGGTTGTCGATGGTTCCCCCGCGCCTTCTTCTTCGTCTTCGCGTTTTGGACAGCGCCCGCCGCAAGCAGGGTATGTTTCCGATACCACAACGGGGCATCAATCTCTTCGCGTGGGCGGAAACAGCCGCCGCAGACGCGCTCTTCCGCCTTCGAACGCAGCTGGTTATGGAGAGCGCGATGGCTATTCATCTGATCCTTCGGTAACGGCTCGCATGCCCGTCAATTCCCGTTCTGGATATCGCACCTCTCATTCCTCTCGTTCTCGTGGACAGCGCTCCGACTCACGGCGTCCGACGGGGCGCAACCGTGACCCTCGCTCGCTCAATCAACGGGGCCAGGGGAGGGGGGCGGCCTCAAATGGTCGTCGCGGCTACTCCTCCACTGCTTCTTCCTCGCGTTCTGGTTACGGACGCGGGCAGCGCCGAGGGTACGAGAGGCGTCCTTCATCTCCACTTGAGGTGCTGATGTCCAATCCCCGCATGTTGATGGCGGTCCTTGGTGTTGCGGCCCTGCTTATTATCGTGCTGCTGGTTTCTTTGATTCGCGGATGTACATCGCGGTCGGATCAGCCGGTGTCTTCGCTTCCGGCGGCTTCGGTCGATGCAGGTTCTGCGTCTTCTGCTTCTTCCACCAAGAAGAAGGTCGATGCCGCAGATTCCGATTCGAAGGGTTCCGACACCGATTCTTCTGGTGACAATGCATCCTCAGATGCGGCCGATGATGACAAAACTGGCAGTGCATCGGGTGTCGTCGAGCAAAAGGTCGTCAAGATTTCTCTTGCAAAGGGGAAGACCTCTTGGATTGAGGTCAAGGTCGACGGCGTTTCTCAATATGCCGATACTCCCGTTGGTCCCTACGAGGCGGAATACACTCCCACTAAGTCGATTGAAATTACCGTCGATAACCCGAGCGATGTTCAGGTTACCGAAAATGGCGATAAGGTCCGTTGGGACAGCAAGACTTCCGGTGTTGGCCGTGTGACTATCACGGTTCCTCAAACCCCCTCGCCTTCTGCCGCAACCGATGAGACCACGTCTTCCGATTCCGACGACTCCTCCTCCGATTCTGATACCTCTAACTAGCATCTGATTGAAAGGTTGAACAATGGCTAAAGATTCGAGCTTCGATGTTGTTTCCGAAGTAAATATGCAGGAAGTGGATAACGCTTATCAGCAATGTGCCCGCGAGATCACGCAGCGTTATGACCTTAAGGATTCCGGCGCCACTATCGATTTGTCGAAGGGCGATAAGCTCTTTACGATCGTCGCTCCCGCCGATTTTGTTGCCCGTCAGATTACCGACGTGCTCAACTCGAAACTCATTAAGCGTGGCATCGACCTGAAGAGCATTTCGTGGGATGCTCCCCAGACGGCTTCGGGCGGTTCGGTGCGTGTGCTCGGTCATATCGTCGAAGGCATCGATCAGCCTACGGCCAAGAAGATCAACAAGGACATTAAGGATCGCAAACTTAAGGTCAAAGTCGTTATCGATGCCGATAAGTTGCGTGTGACCTCTGCCTCGAAAGACGCCCTGCAAGAAGTCATTGCTTTCCTTCGTGATCAGGACTATGGTCAGCCTTTGCAGTTCACCAATTATCGCTAATGACCGCTAAGAGGGGTTTTCTTGTCTACTGAGTCTTTTGATACGTCCGTTCTTTATGTGACGTTGGGTTGCGCCAAAAACGAAGTCGATACCGACCGTATGCGTTCGCTGCTGAGTGCTGCCGGATACGGTGAGGCAACGGATGCGCAATCTGCCGACGTTGTCATTATCAACACGTGCTCATTTCTTGCTTCTGCAACATCCGAGAGCATCGAGACGACGCTGCAGCTAGCGGAGGAAGTCTCCGATGGTATCCGCAATGCGCCTATCGTAATGTGCGGCTGCGTCCCATCACGTTACGGAAGCGATCTTCCCAACGAGCTTCCCGAGGTAGCGGCATTTGTTCGCACCGATGAGGAGGATGGCATCGTTGCGGTTATCGATGAGGTGACCGGAACGGTTCGCTCGGGTACGGCTATGCTTCCTTCCATTAAGCGTACGGTGGAAGGAACCGTTGCTTACCTTAAGATTTCCGATGGTTGCGACCGTTTCTGCAGCTTTTGCGCCATTCCCTATATTCGAGGACGTTATCATTCGCGCTCGGCTGCATCGATTCTCGAGGAGGCCAAGTCGCTTGTCGCCGGTGGCGTTCGCGAGCTTGTCCTCATCGGTCAGGATACAGGCATTTGGGGTGAGGATTTCGATCAGACGGTCGAAGGACCCCATACCCTTGCCGAGCTTTTAATTGAGCTTGCAGAGGCGGTTCGTCCGGAGCCCGTTTGGATTCGTGTCCTCTATCTTCAGCCCGAAGGTATGACCGATGAGCTAATCGCGACGATTCGCGATACGCCTGAAGTGCTGCCCTATATTGATATTCCTGTTCAGCACTGCTGTGAGCGCGTTCTTTCTGCCATGAATCGTTCTGGTTCTGAAGAAGAGCTCGAGGCGCTCTTTGCGCGCCTGCGTCGTGAGATTCCCGATATGGTCATTAGGACCACATATCTCACGGCATTCCCCGGTGAGACCGAGGACGAGGCCGATGCGATGCTCGATTTTATGGATCGCGTTGGCTTTGATTACACAAGCGTTTTCCCGTATTCTCCCGAGGAGGGAACACGCGCGTGCGAGATGTCCGATCAAATTGACGAGACCACGAAGGTGGAGCGTACCCAGCGCGCAATCGACCTTGCTGAATCTCTTGGATTTGCCGCTACTGCATCTCATGTGGGCGAGACTTCGCTGGTTATCGTCGATGGTGTCGAAGAGGGCGAGGATGGCCCCGAGCTTATCGGACACGCATGGTTCCAAGCCCCCGATTGCGATGGCGCTGTCCATTTGGATATCACCGATGCCACTGTTGGCGATGTTTTGAACGTTCGTTTTGTCGATAGCTTCTGTTATGAGCTCGTTGGAGAGGTAGTTGAGTAGAAATATCATGGCCGATACATCTAACAAGCAACTGAACAGCATTTGGACGCCGGCAAATGTCATCACGTGCGTTCGAATTCTCTTTATTCCGCTTTTTATGGCTCTCGCGCTGCTTTCGCATCACGGAGCCTTGGATTTCGATCCGGTTCTATCCCTTGCTGCGTTCGTGCTCTACATGCTTTTGAGTCTTACCGACAAAGTGGATGGTTATCTTGCCCGTTCGCGCAACGAGATTACCGATTTTGGCAAGTTTCTTGACCCCATTGCAGATAAGCTGCTGGTTTTCTCCGCATTGCTCATTTTGCTGCAGCAAAACACGGTGAATATCTGGTTCGTTTTTATTATTTTGCTGCGCGAGTTTCTTGTGAGCGCACTTCGAATGGTCGCGAGCGCCAATGGAGTGGTTGTCGCCGCAGATAAGCTCGGCAAGTGGAAGACTGCCACTACCATGGTGTCGTTGTGCGGATACCTCCTTTCCTTCGTACTGTTTGCCTATGGCGTCTCCTTTGCATCCATGCTTTTGATTCTTTCGCAGGCGCTCATGGTTATCGCGGTCTTTTTGACTGTGGTTTCCGGCCTGCAGTATTTTTGGAATTGTCGCAAGGTCGTTTTTCGCGTTTAGAGGGGATCTGATGCGCCGTGTGCGCCTCAATTGCTCTGGAACAACTTCAGCTTGATATCGATGACGTTGCGCTTCGTCTTGTTCGTTTAGCCACAGAGCGCGGCGTCACGCTCTGCTGTGCCGAATCCCTGACGGCCGGTATGGTGTCTTCGAATATCGCTTCCGTCCCTGGTGCCTCTGCTGTGCTTTTGGGCGGCGCGGTAACGTATACCAATCAGATTAAAGAGCACCTGCTTTCGGTTTCCGAAAAGACGATTCAAGAGGTCACAGAGGTTTCTTTTGAGGTTGCCCAGCAGATGGCTTCGAGGGCCCGTTCGCTTTTTAGCTCTGATTATGCCGTAAGTCTCACAGGCTATGCCGGTCCTGGCGGCGGCACGGATACGAATCCGGTGGGCACCGTCTATATTGGTCTTTGCTCCCCCCAGGCCGTATCTTCCAAGCGTTTCGTCTTTTCCGGCAATCGTCAAGAGGTTCGTTTTCGGGCCTGCTTAGAGGCTCTGCGCATGCTGGTTGATGCGCTTGAACGATAGCTATTTGTTTCTTTCGTCAGATTTTGCATTGCATATGAGAATAATGCGGCGTCACGTATGTGGCGTCGTATTGCTATTCCCCCTTTCGTATCTTTAAATTAGCCAATTTAGCTGGTGTTTTGGCTGTTATGAGAAGCTTTTGGGGCGTCTGTAAGAATTCTGTTTGAGATTAGGGATTTTTCGCGGCATATTTGTTGGAGATTGCGGAAAAGATGGGGAATGCCAGCTCCTAGTATGCGTTGTAGAGTGGCTTGACCACGAACAGCTGTTCGGATATAGTCATTAACGGCAAAAAATGCAGTAAGGAGTCCCCATGGCAAAGAATTCTGGTCCCGTACGCACCGTGCATGAGCGTACCTATGGAGTCGAGCGCGATAAGATGGTCGAGGTTACAAAGGCCGAGATCGAAAAGAAGTTCGGGACTGGTTCTATTATGCGCTATGGCGATGGGGGTCCCCAGCTCGAGGTGGAGGCCATTCCGACGGGTTCACTTGCATTGGATGCGGCCTTGGGCATTGGCGGTGTTCCTCGCGGCCGTATCGTGGAGATTTACGGTCCCGAGTCTTCTGGTAAGACCACCCTTTCTCTTGAGATTCTTGCAGAGGCTCAAGCTGCCGGCGGTGTCGTTGCATTCATCGATGCCGAGCACGCTTTGGATCCCACCTATGCCGCCCGTATTGGAGTCGATATCGACGAAGTCTTGATTTCTCAGCCCGATACCGGTGAGCAGGCTCTCGAAATCTGCGATATGCTCGTTCGCTCCGGCGCTATCGACGTCGTCGTTATCGACTCCGTGGCAGCTCTTGTCCCCCGTGCGGAAATCGAAGGCGAGATCGGCGATTCTTCCGTAGGCCTGCAGGCTCGCTTAATGAGTCAGGCGCTTCGCAAGCTCGCCGGCTCGCTTGCTAAATCTAATACGACCTGCATTTTCATCAATCAGCTTCGTGAGAAGATCGGTGTCATGTTCGGTAACCCCGAAACAACGACGGGCGGCCGAGCCCTGAAGTTCTTCTCTTCTGTTCGTATCGATATTCGACGCATCGATAGCATCAAAGATGGTAACGAGATTATCGGTAACCGTGTGCGCACCAAGATTGTAAAGAATAAGGTTGCGGCTCCTTTTAAGTCTGCAGAGTTTGACATCATGTACGGTACGGGCATCTCCAAAGAAGGCTCGATTCTCGATATGGGCGTTGAGTACGGCATCGTGAGAAAGTCCGGCGCCTGGTATGCCTATGAATCTGATCGTTTGGGTCAGGGCCGTGAGGCGGCAAAGGATTTCTTGCGCAAGAATCCTGCCCTGTCTGAGGAGATTGAGCATAAAGTTCGCGTTGCCTGTGGCCTCGAATTCGATGATGAGCCCACTGGTGAGGCCGTTGACCCTTCGGAATTGGGCGAGGGCATTGTTGGCGATACAAATGCGGGTTCTTCTGCCCTCGATGTGGAATAGTCCGGGGATCCCAAGGTGTCGGAAGTTATCGAAATTGATACCGTTTTGCCCGATCGGGAGGAGAAAAAACGTCTCGCGGCTTTTAGCTCAAAAAAGCCCATGGCTTCGGTTTCCCTTTCATTGGATAACGGTGCCTGTCGTGAAATCGTCGTGCCCGAGCGCGTTGGCAGGCTCTTGATTAAAGATGCGTTTTCGCTTCCCCTTCCCGAGGAGGATGCCTTTCACGCGATCCATGAACTTGAATATCGCGTCTGCTTTGCTCAGCTCACCGACATGCTTTCTCGAAGGGACTATTCATCAGGTGAGCTCGATAGCAAGCTGAGGGCCTACGGTTATCGTGCTATCGAGATCGGTCGCGCTCTTCGTGTTGCACGTGATAAACGATATCTGGATGACATGCGTTTCACGACCGCATTCATTCAGCAGCGAATTGCTCGCGGGTGGGGGAGGCGCAAGATTGAGCTTGAACTCCGACGACGCCAGATAGATGTCAACGATATCGAAGGATATCCCGAGGCTTTTTTTGACGAGGACGAAGATTTCCAACGCGCTCTAGAAACTCTCGAAAAAAAGCGTGTTCCCGATGTCCGCCCGCAAGAAAAGCTCACTCGGTTCCTTGTTTCACGTGGGTTTTCGTATCAGGTTGCGCGAGCTGCGACGTCTGCAAGACTGGAGGGGGAGAGCGCTTCCTAAGCGATGCCGACCGATGCGTCCTTTACTAGTTTTACGTTGGGTCACGTTGACATAATCCACGTGAAAACGTAGGATTATATGGTCATTTGTTATGTGATGCTCACTCATCTTTGATGAGATTGTATATGGCAATTTTCATAATTCATACTGGGTGGATTCTCCCTAGCAAATGTCGGCGCTGCTCTTCGGGGCAGTGCCTTTCCTTATGTAGAAAAGTTAATTGAAGGAGTTGAAATGGGCATGGAGGTTA
>OLPC01002593.1_pt1 | contig 13240 bp, 9 predicted proteins | sample 1672341 | NCBI WGS metagenome assembly OLPC01 (sample SAMEA3136673, study PRJEB25190) | human gut metagenome | reverse complement strand
AGCGTCGGAGAGACACGCCGAGGTCGCCGCAGGAGGGTTGAGATAGAGGAAGGGCCTGACCCAGAAAACCTGGGCCAGGCCCGGTTTTGCCTATTGACAATATCCTGCTCATATTAAAAAGACGCCGACTGGCGCCATCGAGGCCGCCTTCGACTACCTGTTCGGCCTCATCGATAAGGACATCAACAACGACATCAACATCAAGGTGGTCAACCTCAGCGTAGGGTCCGACCAAGCTATGCCGCTGGTGGCCGAGAAGCTCAAAAGTGCACTGGAATATTACAACCTTACGGTAGTCGCCTCCGCGGGTAACGGCGGCACTAGCGGCGAGCACTACCCTTCTGACTACGAACAGTGCATTTCGGTTATCAACGCCACTCCCGATCGCGTAAGGGAAAAGAATTCCAATTACGGATCGGGCACCGACATCAGTGCACCCGGCTTCCACGTCTGGAGCACCGTCGATGGCGGCTCGTATGGATACAAATGCGGCACGTCCATGGCCGCAGCGATCGTGTCGGGCGTGGCAGCGCTGCTCTATACTATGGACCCCGATGCCACGGCTCAGCAGGTCAGAGATGCCATAATCAAAGGTGCAGATTCGCTGTCTGACCCAACGACGGCGGCCGGCATGGTGAGCGCCACCAACGCGATGGAGCTTCTGCTGTTCGGGGTAGACTACACTGACGTTGAGACCGAAGAATGGTACGTTGTCGGCGGCTACTTCACCTACGTGGGGAGAGCCGGGCTCATGAAGGGTTACATCGGCACCTCGCTGTTCGGTCCCGAGCTCGATATGACGCGCGCGGAGTTCGCCACCGTGCTGTACCGCATGGCCAACCCGGACTCGGGCGCGACGACCGATCCCTCGCTCTATGAGGGCGACAGGACCGGCTTCGCCGATGCGGTGAGCGGCGAATACTACACCGCGGCGCTCAACTGGGCCAAGGACGCTGGTATCATGACTGGCGACAGCTCGACGAACTACACCACCGTGCGCCCGAACGACTCGCTTTCCCGCCAAGAAGCGGCGGTCATGTCCCAGCGCTTCGCTGGTGCACTGGGGGCCGACACGAGCGTTGCGAATATGAGCACGCCCGACCTCCTGGATTGGGACGATGTCGCCAGCTGGGCCCGCGACGCCATGACCTGGTGCTACCATAACGCGGTCATAAGCGGCTGGGACAACCGCGACGGAACCCACTCGGCTCTGCCGTTCAAGATGGTCGACCGGGCGCAAATGACGAAGATCGCCACGGTTCTCGACCTAGATTTCGCGAAGAAGACTTCCAAACCGACCGTGTAGCGGTTCTGCAGGCACGACGAATCGACCGTCGTGCTCCTTTCAAGGACTCCGCCCCGACGTTAAACCGCGGGGCGGAGTTTCCTCGTCTCTACGACCTCGATAGTTAAACAATCTTTACCTCTAAGGTGCTGTTAAGCGCAAAATCGCGAACTTGGGGAGGAACGAGCATGAGCATTTCAGCAAAGCCCACCGAGAAAGTATTCAAATCGCTTCTAGCCGTCACTTTGTCCGTGTCGCTCTGCCCGCTTGCGCCAGCAGGTCAAGCGCAAGCGGACGAAGCCGAGAACGATGGCAGCGAAGTAAGCGTCTCGTCCTCATCTGCGAATGATGGCAGCGAAACGAACTCCTCGCCCGCATCCGTGAACGATGGCAGCGAAGCGAGCATCCCATACGCATCCGCGAACGATAGCGACGCCCTGCCAGGTGACTCCGACGACGGCATCGCTCCGGAACGCGACGCTCTGCCGGGCGATTTCGACGACGACATCGATCCGCAATCCGTTGATTCGAGCGACCCTATTGTGGACTGGACGACCTGCGGCACTGCCCGCTGGACGATAGATGCGGGCGGATGCTTGACGATTGCCCCTATGGAGGGCACCGACAACGGCGAGCTGGAGATTTGGGTGCTATGCGATGAAGTGCCCTGGTATAACTACCGAAATTCGATAACCTCCGCAAAAGTCGCAGGCAAGATTGCCACCCAAACAACGGCTCTTATGTTCAACGACTGCCCGAAGCTCGCCTCCCTGGACTTGTCGGGTCTCGATACCTCGGACGTAACGAATATGTCCAACATGTTTTCTTATTGCTGGTCGCTCACATCGCTCGACCTGTCGCCCCTCGACACGTCGAACGTGACCAACATGCGCGGCATGTTCAGCGAGTGCTCGTCGCTCGCATCGCTCGACCTGTCGCCCCTCGACACGTCGAACGTGACCGACATGTCCTATATGCTCAGCGGCTGTTCGAAGCTCACCTCCCTGGACTTGTCGTCGTTCGACACGTCTCAGGTAGAGAGCATGGGCGGCATGTTCGACGGCTGCTCGAGGCTCGCTTCCCTGGACCTGTCGTCGTTCGACACGTCGAATGTGACCGGCATGAGCCGCATGTTCTACGGCTGCTCGTCGCTCGCCTCCCTCGACGTGTCGTCGTTCGACACGTCGGGTGCGGTCGGTATGAAAGGCATGTTCTCCGGTTGCTCGAAGCTCGCTCTCCTCGACGTGTCGTCGTTCGACACGTCGAACGCGTGGGGAATGAAAGGCATGTTCAACGGCTGCTCGGAGCTTGTATCTCTTGACCTGTCGTCGTTCAACACGTGGCTGGTGTCTAACTTACCCGACATGTTCTCCGGCTGCTCGTCGCTCAAGTCGCTGGACTTGTCGTCGTTCGACACATCGTATGTGCTGCGCATGAACGACATGTTCAACGGCTGCTCATCGCTTACCTCTCTGGACTTATCGTCGTTCGACACGTCGCGAACGGGTGAGATGGTATCGATATTCTCCGGATGCTTATCGCTTCGCACCGTGAAATTAGGGGCAGGCTTCACCTTTACGGGACGATGGACCGGACGCATATGCAACCTGCCTGCGATCAGCGACTTGAACGGGTACACGGGGCTCTGGGTGAGCTCGGCGGATGGCGAGGCTTACAAACCCAATGCCATCCCCAACAACGTGGCCGCCGTCTACACCGCGCAGCAAAAGCCAGGTGTGGTCATGGGCGATATCTCGAGTGCAATCGTCTCCGATATTCCCGAGCAGACGTGCACAGGTTTGCGCATCGAGCCCGAGGTAGAAGTGACCCTCGATGGCAAGACGCTGGTCCGGGGCGTCGACTTCAGGGTATCGTGCACAAATAACATCAAGGTGGGCACCGCAACCGCAACGATCATTGGCATCGGCGACTACGAGGGTGTGATCAGGAAGCACTTCTCCATAAAGAAGGCCCCGACGCCTATTTTCGCCGACGTGGACTACTCGTCGTGGTACGGTGACGCCGTAACATTTGTTGCGGAAAAGGACCTGGTCACGGGGTATTCCGATTCGGGCCTTTTCGGCGTGGGCAACGCGCTAACCCGCGCGCAGTTGGCAACCATCCTGTATCGCAACGCCAACCCGGACGCCTCGCCCGACTTCCGCCCAAGAAACACAACGGGCATGCCCGATGTGGAAGGGTTCACTTGGTACACCGCGGGCGTGAACTGGGCCGTGGAGAACGGGGTGATCAACGGCTACGCCGACGGCGAGGGCAACCGCGTGGCGTTCGGCCCGGACGATTCAATGACCCTCGAACAGCTGGTCACGGCGATCGCGAACCTCTCGGCCGACGAGGAGGATCTACCCGGCACTGGCGAGACGGCGGCGATTCTCCGACCGTTCCGCGATCGCTGGTCGGTGTCGCCTTGGGCCCGTCCGAGCATGGCGTGGGCCGCGCAAAAGGGCCTCGTGGCGGGCTACGACGAGCCCGATGGCAAGCACCTGCGTCCCAGCGAGAACATCAGTCGCGAGCGGGCGGTCGTGATTCTCATGCGCGCCTTCGAGTTGGGGATTCTTGAGTAGCCCCGAAACGACTCTGCACTAGGCAGCGAGCCCCCCTTCCGCCTTCGCACGGAAGGGGGGCCTCGTTGCTTTCGGTTCTGGGAATGCGTTCGATTATGGCTGCCTTCGGGGCGGTCGCCTCATTTCGCTTCGATTCGCGTGCGGCGCGCTATCGGTATAATGGGTGCGACCGATTCCTCGAAAGGACTTGCGATGACGCGCATCTACTCGTATTCCCAGCCCATCGATTCCGACATCGTCGACGGGTTCTGCCTTTTGCAGAAGGGCTTCACCGACCAGTTCGTCTACTACGACAAGCAAAGTGCGAACCGCTACATGGGCTTGGGACGCTGCATCGCGTTACCGCAGATGGAAGGTGTGGAATACGAAATCGAGGGGCCCATCGACCAGCCGCCCGTGTTCTTCTCGTTCAATCGCTTCGACGCGGAGAACCCCAAGGCGACCGACGAGCTCTTCGAAGCGTTCCCGCGCCTTAAGTTCATGCTGCCTGAAGTGGTGCTTGTGGAAAACGAACGCGGGCGCATGCTGCAAGTGAACAGCCTCTCTCCCGTGTATCCGGGCCGCATCGCGCGTTTCGCGCGCCAGGCGGCAGGCGCCCCGCGTCGCGAGCGCGTGACGGTTCCGTTCACGTTGGAGCGCGATTCGCGCGAGCAGTGGCGGGCGGAAGTGGATGCTGCGCTTTCGGCTATTCGCTCAGGGCACGTTGACAAGGTGGTTCTCTCGCGCAGGCAGAGGCTTCTTGCCGAGCACCCGTTCTCTTCGAAGGACCTGCTGGTCGACTTGATAGACGGCGACGCGCGCGGCACGGTGCTGCTCTACCGTTACGCCGACGTGTTCTTCTGCGGCTGCACGCCCGAGCTGCTCGTTCGCAAGCGCGGCCAGCAGCTCGAGAGCATGTGCCTGGCGGGGACGTGCCCCGCTTCCGAGGACCCTGATCGGGCTCGCGAGCTGGCAAGCGAGCTTATGGCGGACGAGAAGAACCGCGCTGAGCACGAGCACGTTGTCCACTTCATGCGCGAGGTTCTGGGGCGCATCTGCCATGACGTACGCATTCCGCGCGAGCCGCAGATCCTCTCGCTGCGCCACGTGCAGCACCTCCACACCCCGGTGAGCGCGAAGGTGCTCGAGGGCGTGAACCTGCCCGAGCTCGTGGGCGATCTGCACCCCACGCCTGCGGTAGCGGGCACGCCCGTCGGCGAGGCGAAGATGCTCATCCGCCAGATCGAGTCGTACAACCGCGGATTCTTCGCCGGCGCGTGCGGCTACATCGACGGCGCAGGTGACGGTGCATTTTCGGTCGGTCTTCGCACGGGCGTGTTCGATGGGGAAGGCGGCTGGGTGTACGCCGGGTGCGGTATCGTCGAGGGCAGCGTGGCCGACGACGAGTTCGATGAGATCGACATGAAGCTCAAGACCATCTTAAGTGCGTTCGGAGAATAGGGCTGGTCGCATGCCGGTTTCCTTGCGGCGAGAACTTGCCGAGCATGCGCCAACAATCAGACACAAAATAGAATAGCCTATTAACAGAATAATCAACACAGCGCAATCTCGTTCTCCACCCGGGAATCTTCCTCGTTGCGCGTCTCATAACCATCCCTATTTCGAGATATTCCCGTTTGCGTAATTCTGCATATTCGTATATATTTCGGGAGTAGCATTATTCGAAGGGAACGATGTGCCGAAGCTCGAGGGAACAGATACGGGGAGAAGAATCTCCCTGCGCGAAGATTTCGTCATCATGGCTCTTGCCGTGATCTTGGTTGTCATCACGTCGGTCTCGCTTATGCTCGGCAAGTTCCCCATCGAGCCCCATGAGGCTATCTGCATGCTGCTTGGCCAGGTATTTCCCATCGACCAGTTTTGGACGAACCAGCAGCAGACGCTGTTCTTCAACGTTCGCCTGCCGCGTATCCTGCTTGCGCTTATGGTGGGTTGCTGCCTTGCGGCCGCAGGCGCGGCGTTCCAGGGAACCTTCCAAAACCCGCTTGTGTCGCCCGATATCCTGGGCGCGTCCCAAGGCGCGGCACTTGGAGCCGCGATTGCCATTCTTTTGGGGGCGAGCGCGTTTGCCACGAGTCTGTTCGCGTTCTGCTTCGCTATCGCGACGGTGTTTCTCGTGCTACTCATATCGAGTCGGGCGAAGGGAAACCGCATCCTTGTCGTGGTGCTCGCGGGCGTTATGGTGAGCTCGCTGTTCCAGGCGGGCGTCTCGTTCACCAAATTGATCGCAGACCCCACCGACCAGCTTCCCGCAATTACGTATTGGCTGATGGGAAGCTTAACGAGCGCCAAGATGTCCGATGTTACGCTGGTCGCTGCTCCGATGATCATCGGGTGCGTCGTGCTGTTCGCCATGCGCTGGCGCATCAACATCCTTACCATGGGCGACGACGAGGCGGCCACGATGGGCGTGAACGCCAAGCGGATGCGCGTTGTCGTTCTGCTTGCGGCCACCCTTGTCACCGCGTCGAGCGTGGCGGTGTCGGGCATGGTGGGCTGGGTCGGCCTGGTCATCCCTCATTTGTGCCGCATGCTCGTGGGCTGCGACTATCGCAAACTTTTGCCGGCGAGCATGCTCATGGGCGCGAGCTTCCTTTTGCTTGTGGACGACATCGCGCGCCTTGTGGCCACGTCCGAGATTCCCATCGGCATCCTGACCGCGTTCGTCGGCGCGCCGTTCTTCCTCTATCTCATCACGAGGGAGCGTAAGATTTGAGTATAGATATCGAACATGTGAGCTTCTCCTACGGGAGGCATCAGGTGCTGCGCGACGTGAATGCGAGCATTCCGGACGGCGTGCTCGTGAACGTGCTCGGGCCCAACGGTGTGGGCAAGTCGACGTTGTTTCGCTGTATCCTGTGTCTGAACAGCGATTATGAGGGAGTTATTCGCGTAAACGGCAAGGATTTGCGCGATCTTTCGGTGCGCGAACGCGCGCGGGAGATTTCCTATATCCCCCAAACCCACGCCCCTGTGTACAACTACAAGGTGCGCGACGTCGTGCTCATGAGCACGGGCGCCGACGTGGGAATCTTCGGGACGCCTGGCCGCGAGCAGGTCGAGCGGGCGGAACAAGCGCTTGAGCGCATCGGCATCGGGCATTTGGCGGACCGCATGTACACCCACATTTCCGGCGGAGAGCAGCAGCTTGTCCTGATTGCCCGTGCGCTTGCCCAGAACGCGAAGACGATCGTGATGGACGAGCCTACGAGCGCGCTCGATTACGGCAACACCGTGCGCGTGCTGTCGTGCGTGAAGCAGCTTGCACGCGAGGGTCTTTCCATCGTGCAGTCAACTCATCAGCCTGACCAGGCGTTTCTCTTTGCTGATAAGACGCTCGTGGTGTACGACGGCACCGTTGAGGCGTACGGCGACCCGAAGGATGTGATCACCGCCGAGCTGGTGGGGCGCATCTACGGTGTGGAAGTCGAGGTCAACTCACTATATGGCGACAAGGTGCGCGTATGCGTGCCTACAAGCGAAATCAGGGAAGAATAGGATTGTAGGAGGAAGAATGGAGATGACGAAGAAGCGCGGCCTCGGGTTCGCAATCGCGGCGACTGTGATGGCGCTCGCGCTCGCCTTCTCGCTTGCCGGATGTTCCGGTGGACAGAAGGAGTCAAGCGACCAGAAAAGCGATGCGCAGGCCGAGGCGCCGGCAACGCGCACCTTCACGGATTCGCTCGGACGGGAAGTGGAGCTTCCCGCGCAGATCGATCGCGTGGCGGCTTCCGGTCCGCTCGCACAGAACGTGCTTTTGACGATTGCTCCCGAGAAGATGGTCGGTCTTGCAACCAAAATTGCCGACGATCAGGCAAAATACCTGGGTAGCGAGTATGCGTCGCTCGACGTTTTCGGTCAGATTTACGGTGGCAAGGGTGACTTCAACAAGGAAGCTGTCGCTGCGGCCGACCCGCAGGTCGTGATCGATGTGGGCGAGGCGAAAGACGGAATGAAGGATGACCTCGATACGCTGCAGGAGCAGATCGGTATCCCCGTTGTCCACATCGCGTCGTCGCTCGATTCCTACGACAAGGCTTACACGATGCTCGGTGAGCTTCTGGGCTCCACCGATCGCGCGAAGGAGCTTGCGGACTACTGCAAGAAGGCCTACGACGAGACCACTTCGGTGATGGCGGGCATTCCCGAATCCGAGCGCGCGAACGTGCTCTACTGTGTGGGCGACTCCGGCCTCAACATCATCGCGAAGGGCGCTTACCAGGGAGGCGTCGTCGACATGTGCGCCAATAACGTCGGCGTCGTCGAGAAGGCGACCGGTTCGGGCACGGGCAACGAGGTCAGCTTCGAGCAGATCGCCAACTGGAACCCCGGTGTCATCCTGTTCGCCACGAACGGCAAGGATGCGGGCGACTTTTACGAGGCCGCTGGTACCGATCCGACCTGGGCTTCCCTCGAGGCTATCCAGGGCGGCTCGTACTATCAGGTACCGAAGACGCCCTACAACTGGCTGTCGAGCCCGCCGTCGGTGAACCAGGTGCTCGGCATGCAGTGGCTGCCCCGCGTGCTTTACCCGGGCAAGTTCTCCACGAGCGTGACCGACGTGGCGAAGGATTACTACAAGACGTTCTACGGTTACGACCTTACCGATGCGGACATCGCTGAGCTGATGGCTCACGCAGTTCCGACGAAATAGGTTGCGAGCTGCTCCTTGCGAGCGGTGATGTTCGGGCCCGAGGCTTTGCCGCCTCGGGCCCGTCTTATGTTGCGGGATAGTGCGGAACGCGAATTGCTCGCTTGGCCTGCGCGCCAGATACGCCCCCGCATCTGGCAGGGTCGCGTGGCGGACGTGGTGGGTGCGATTTTACGTTTAGCGGGTCGCCTCGAACGCGCGGCGGATTGCCTCTTCCGCATCTTGTGTGGGACTTACGAGCGCGGGGTCGCCCCATGATGGCGCGAACCGCTCGCGCGCCAGGTCGACGAGCACGTCGCGCACCACGATGAGCGCGTGGGGGAAGGCGGGGTTGGGACCCTCGTCGAGCAGGGCGAGCGCGCTTGTGAGCCCCTGGTTTCGTATGAGCTCGAGACGCCCGAGCTCGTCGACGACGAGCAGGCTTTGGCGTCCGTTGTGGTGGGTGCGGGCGGCGATGAGGTCGAAATGGGCATTCACCTGCACTATCGCATCGTCGGAGATTTCCCATCCCAGCTGCATCTGCGCGCTTTGGCTGTTCGGGTCGAACATTCCCTCGGCCTGCGCCAGGTCGCGCCTGCGGGCGAAGGGAATGCGCTCGCCTTGCGGCAGGAGCAGGTTGTCGATGCCGAGCTTCTCGAATCCGTTGGCGTCGCCGTGTTCTGAGGGTACCCAAACGCCGGGCGCCACGACGCCCGCGCAGGGGATGCCGTCGGCGGCGAGTTTTCGACACGTGCTCTTAAGCCAGCGCGTCTTGCCTATCTGGATATCACCTGTCAGTATGAAAAGCACGCCGGCCTCCTCGTGTTTCCTTTTGCGTCGTCGTTGGCGAAAGTATACTTCTTCAAGGTCAATCAGGCATGCTCCGCGAAAAAATGCGGTCGCGGGGCTGTTGCGCGCGGGCGCTTTCGGGCTCGGGCGAAGGAAGGTAATGCGAGATGGTAGAGATATCTTCGGTACAGCAGGCTACGGCGCTCGTCGTATCGGCGTTTTTCGACGAGCTTGCACGTTGGGGTGTTCGCGAGGTGGTGGTGAGCCCAGGTTCGCGCTCGACGGCGCTCGCCATGTGCGCGTACGAGCTCGGCAGGCGCGAGCCCGAGCGCATGACTGTTTATGTGGACATCGACGAGCGAAGCGCTTCGTTCTTCGCGCTGGGGTTGGCGAAGGCGTCGGGTCGCCCCGTGGCGCTTGTGTGCACCTCGGGCACGGCGCTCGCGAACTACTACCCCGCGGTGCTCGAGGCTGAGACCTCGCGCGTGCCGCTGATCGTGCTTTCGGGGGACAGGCCGCCCCACCTGCAGGGACTTGGCGCACCGCAAACGTGCGACCAGGTGAAAGCCTACAGCGACCACGTGCGCCGCTTCATCCAGATGCCCCTTGCGGAGGGATCGCCCCGAGCGGTCTCCTTCGCACGCCAGGCTGCTCGCGAGCTTGTCCTGGGCGCGCTTCCCGGTGGGTGTCTCCCCCTCGAAGGCGATGCTGTCGCTTCTCGCGCGTGCTCGCGCATGGCGGGCCCCGTGCATGCGAACTTCCCCTTCGACGAGCCGCTGAAGCCTGACTTTTCCACGCCCGGGGTCTTCTCTGCCGGGCGCAGCGCGCTCGAGGGCGCGGGTGGCTTGGTGGGGGCGGCGGGCGTTGTCGGGCCCGAGGTCGCTGTGGTAAGTCGCCTTTCGGCAGCGGTGTGCGACCAGGTGAAAGCGCTTATTTGCGGGCGTCGCGCGCTGGTGCTTGCGGGCGAGGGCACTTGCGAGAGCTTGGAAGAGGCGCGCGAGGTGGCGGCGTGGGCGAAGGCGTACGGCTTGCCGCTTCTGGCTGACCCGCTTTCGGGACTGCGCTCGCTTGGCGACGAGGTGATCATCGACAACTATGACAACGTCTTCGGGCGTGACGATTTTCCCGCCCCGGAGGTGGTCATCCGCTTCGGGCGTTACCCTGTATCGAAGCGCTGCGTGCAGAAGCTTGCCGCGGCGCGTCCCATTGAGATTGTCGTAGACGCAGGTGAGACACGCGATTTCAACGCGATGACCGATCTGTTCGTCACTTGCTCGCCGATTGATTTCGTGCGATCCTTGCTGGCGTGCGATTGCGACGCGCAGGCGAGCGCGGGCTTCCTTTCCGCGTGGCGCGAGGCGAACGCGGCCGAACGGGCGCGCATCCTCTCGGTAGAGGAAGATTCGCGGGAGAGGGTGACGGGCAACGCTGCCGACGGGGCCGAGGTTGCAGGGGACGCTGAGCCCGAGTCCGCTGCCGTCGCTCCTCGTCCCGAAGGCGCGTACGTGCGCGAGATTCTGAAGGCGGCACCTGCGGGGTCGTGCTTGTTCTCTGCGAACTCGATGGCGATTCGCGCAATCGACACCTTCTATGTGAAAGGCGACAAGCCGCTTGCCGTGCTGTGCAACCGAGGGCTCAACGGCATCGACGGCACGGTGTCGACCGCCCTTGGCGTCGCGCAGCATTTCGAGCAGACGACGTTCCTCACTGGGGATTTCACGCTGCAGCATGACCTGGGCGGACTTGCGCTTCAGCGCGAAATCGCCCAGGTTGCGGCCGAGCGCGGAAAGCTTGCTCCGAGTATCGTCGTGGTGCTGTTGAACAACAACGGCGGCGGCATCTTCGAGATGCTCCCGCAGGCGTCAGATGAGCCGTACTTCGCGCGCCTGTTCTCGGCGCCGCAGGACGTCGACTTCTCCCACGCGGCGGCGGCTTTCAACGTGCCTTATCGCAAGGTGGGCACTCCGAGCGAGTTTTCGCAGGTCTACGGGGAGATGCTCGGGACGCCGGGCATAAGCCTCATCGAGGTGAAGCTGCCGCTTTCTGGCCTTAAGGCCCGCTATCGAGCGTACCAATAGGTTTGCGGAGGAGCCCTTCGGCTTGTGCCCCACATTGCTTTCGGCTCGTTGACGCCTTGCGTTTGAGCTCTTGCGGGTCAGATAGGGCCCTTCGGCGGTGCCCACAAAGCGAGTTCCGCAGCGCAGCGAGGACTGTCTGAGCGACTGGGCACTGCCGAAGGGCCCCTCCCTCGGCTCGGCATGCCGCCTGCAAAGCGAGTTCCATGGTGTCGCGGCACGAGGTCGTCTTTCATGGTTGAGAGCTTCTGGGGTGTACCCCCTCCCGAGACTTGCCGCGCCTTCCGTTATTCGTTTTCCCAAGCGGCGCGCAGGGTCGCGATCTCCTCGCCCCACCCCGAGAGCTTGTCGTTCGGGGTCTCCAGGTAGAAGGGCAAATCGCGCAGCGCGGGATGCTTTGTCACCGCCGAGAGCGCCTCGAAGCCGATGTGGCCCTCCCCGATGCGGGCATGGCGGTCCTTATGCGCGCCGCAGGGATTCAGGCTGTCGTTCAGATGGATGGCTTTCAGCCGGTCGAGGCCGATGACCTGGTCGAACTCGCGCACCACGCCGTCGAGGTCTCCCGCTATGTCATAGCCCGCATCCCAAATATGGCACGTGTCCAGACACACGCCCACGTGGTCGGACAGCTCCACGCCGTCGATGATGCGTGCGATTTCCTCGAACGTGCGCCCGACTTCGCTTCCCTTTCCTGCCATCGTCTCAAGCAAAAGCGTGGTCGTCTGGTCGGCGTGCAGCACCTCGTTGAGCGCGTCTGTGATCATTTCGATGCCGGTGTCGGCACCTTGCCCTGTGTGGCTTCCCGGGTGCATGTTGTAAAGCTGACCAGGTGTTTCTTCCATTCGCACGAGGTCGTCCGCCAGCGTCGCGCGCGCAAACTCGCGCGTTTCGGGGTTCTTCGAACACGGGTTGAGCGTATAGGGCGCGTGCGCCAGGATGCGCGTGATGCCGTGCGTCGCGGCGAACTCGTGGAACGCTGCCATGTCGGCGGGGTCGATTGCCTTCGCCTTGCCCCCGCGCGGGTTGCGCGTGAAGAACTGGAACGTGTTCGCGTCAATCGAGACGGCGTCTTTCGCCATCGCCAAAAAGCCCTTCGCGACCGATAAATGACATCCGATGGTAATCATATGCGTCCTTTCTCCTGCTTCGCGACATTTTAGCTTGATGTGCGCAGGTTTTGCGGCAGCTTGCCCGCTCGCTGCCGATACGCGGGCGAGTATCTCTTTATAGTGCCAGGTCAGAGGGGTGCGGTTTTTCCGTCCCTTTCGCTTTCGGTCGCCCTCTCTCAAAACCTGCGCACATCGAGCTAAAATAATTTCAAAGGCGCGGCGTAACCGATTGAATCGCCGCATCGGGGCAAAAGAGGGACGGCGAAGGTGGCAAGCGAGGTTCTGAAGAAGGGCGGCGAAGTGACGAGCGAGGTTTGGGGGGAGACGCGCGGCTTCGATTTCGGGGGCATGCGCTTTGGCGTGAAGGCGTGGCGTGCTTCGGCGTCGGGCGCGAGGGAAGGTGGCGCCCTATCGGCCCCGATCGTGCTTGTCCACGGCTTCGCGCAGCAGGCTTCCACCTGGGATAAAGTTGCCTTGTCGCTTTCTCGCGCGGGTGTGGAGTGCTTTGCTTTCGAGCTTGCGGGGCATGGGAAGAGCGCTCGCCCGACGGTTGGCGATGTCCCGGGTCGCGAGGCGTTCGACCTGTGCTTCCAGGCGCGAGCGCTCCTCGCTTTCTGCGAAGCCGTGGCGCATGTCGCGGGAAGGCTCCCCGTGCTGGTCGGCTATTCCATGGGCGGGCGCGTGGCTCTTCAGGCGGCGTGCCTTGTTGCGGACGACCTGCGGGACGGCGGCCAGATCGACCGCATTGCGCTCAGAAGCTCCGCAGC
>OLPC01002587.1_pt1 | contig 13251 bp, 9 predicted proteins | sample 1672341 | NCBI WGS metagenome assembly OLPC01 (sample SAMEA3136673, study PRJEB25190) | human gut metagenome | reverse complement strand
CTAACGCGTACTGTTCGTCTGCGTTTATATTTAGTTTCCCGGTTGGTACGCAGTCTGGGAGTCTGCGGATGGCTTCCCCAACTTCAAAGCCCCCGTCGAAACCAGTACAAGCCCTGAATATGACTCTTGCTACGCTGTCCTTTTATAAAACTGCACTGGTGGTAAGACGAAAGCGTGTTTCTTAATGTTGGCATATATTATATGCTAGATGAATTTAATTATATGAAAGAATTTAAACGCTGTCAAGTCTATTTTTGCTAAAATTTCTTTTTGTTTCTTTTGTATGTTCACAAAACCTACATAAATCTTTGCTATAGTACCGTTATAGAAAATTACAGATGATTGTTCATATTTCAATTTCATATAAAATGAACAATGATTTAGCTGATGAAAGAAGAAGCAGCAGGGTAGGATACGAGCTGCTTTGAAAGATAAAAAAGAAAACGGAGGAGATAAAGATGGATGCATTGAAAATCCTGGTGGTAGATGATGAAAGTCGTATGAGAAAACTGGTAAAGGACTTCCTGACAAAGAAGAATTTTCAGGTGCTTGAAGCAGGTAACGGTGAGGAGGCTATGGATATCTTTTATGAAGAAAAGGATATCGCGCTGATCATTCTTGATGTCATGATGCCGAAGATGGACGGATGGGAAGTCTGCCGTGAAATCCGTAAAAATTCAAAGGTGCCGATCATTATGCTGACAGCGAGAAGCGATGAGAGAGACGAACTACTCGGATTTGATCTGGGAGTAGATGAATATATTTCCAAGCCATTCAGCCCGAAGATTCTTGTGGCGAGAGTAGAAGCAATTCTCCGACGTACCGGTCAGAGTAATCCGGAAGATGTGCTTTCGGCAGGTGGTATCGTGATAGACAAAGCCGCACATCTGGCTACCGTAGATGGCAATCCGATGGAATTAAGCTTCAAGGAATTTGAACTTCTGACTTATTTCCTGGAGAACGAGGGAATAGCTCTTTCCAGAGAGAAGATTCTTAATTCTGTATGGAATTACGACTACTTCGGAGATGCCCGTACCATTGATACCCATGTCAAGAAACTCAGAAGCAAAATGGGTGACAAAGGTGAATATATCAAAACTGTATGGGGCATGGGTTATAAGTTTGAGGTAGACGAATGACAGTAAATGAGAATACAGGTGAGAAAGGGCTTCCAGGTGAAAAAACTGATGAAAAAGAAATTCAAAAGAAATTAAAGAATGAGTCAGCGCCTGCTGAAAAATCACAAAAAAATAAGAAACGTATGAAACGAGTCAAAGCTAAAAAATTTCATTCTCTGAAGCATCAGATTTCAGTGTTGTTTATAGGATTGCTGTTATTATCTATTTTCGGCATTACTCTGATTAACGGTCTGTTTCTTGAAAAGTATTACGTGTCCAAGAAAGTGGAAGCACTAGAAGAAGCAAAAGTACTTTTATCCCAGATGAATCTGGATGATATACTGGAATATGACACAGATTCGGGAGAAGACACAAAAGAAGCAAAAGCTGAGATTCCGGATGAGATTGAATGGAACAGTTCCAGAAATAACCTTACGTGGATCATTGTAAATGAGGAGAACAGTGGATATTATTACTGGGGCGAGAATAATATGGCCAAGATGCTCCGAAGTAAATTATTCGGATATGTGAATGATCTTGATAAGGATATGGAGCGCAGCCGTATTCTCAAACAGACAGATACCTGTACTATGTGGCAGGTACATGACCGATTTGCAGGTATGGAATATGTAGAATGTTGGGGGCAGTTTGATAATGGCTATTATTTTCTGATCCGTTCTCCACTGGAAAGTATAAAAGAAAGCGCTGCTATTTCTAATAGTTTTTATTTTGTTGTAGGAGCGATCATAGTTGTGATCAGCGGATTGATCATTCTGGTAGTAACAAGTCGTATTACCCGACCAATCAGTGAACTGACAAAGTTATCAGAAAAGATGTCGGATCTTGATTTTGAGGCAAGATATCAGAGTTGGGCGGGAAATGAGATTGATGTGCTTGGTGATAATTTCAACAAGATGTCCAGAAAACTGGAAAGTACGATTTCTGAACTGAAATCGGCAAATAACAAATTGCAGAAGGATATTGAAGATAAGATCAAGATTGATGAAATGCGTAAAGAATTTCTGGATAACGTATCACACGAGCTGAAAACTCCGATCGCGTTGATTCAGGGCTACGCAGAAGGTCTGAATGAAAATATTTCCGATGATCCGGAGAGCAGAGAGTTTTACTGTGAAGTTATCATGGATGAAGCATCCAAAATGAATAAACTGGTAAAGAATCTGTTGACCTTAAATCAGCTGGAATCCGGTAAAGATGCTCCGGTGATGGAGCGTTTCGATATTGTATCTCTGATAAAAGGAGTGATTGGCTCTATGCACATTGTGATTGAGCAAAAAGAGGCAACAGTGATTTTTGAAGAGACAGAGCCCGTATACGTCTGGGCAGATGAATTTAAAACGGAAGAAGTTGTAACAAATTATACAAGCAATGCGTTAAATCATCTGGATGGAGAACGTAAGGTGGAAATCAAAGTACTCCGTGAGGGTGATTGCGTAAAAGTGACAGTATTTAACACAGGAACTCCGATTCCGGAAGAGGATATTCCAAATCTCTGGAATAAATTCTATAAAGTAGATAAAGCACGTACAAGAGAGTATGGCGGAAGCGGCATTGGACTTTCGATTGTTAAGGCGATTGTTGAGGGCATGAACCAGAAGTATGGCGTATGTAACTATGATAACGGTGTTGAGTTCTGGTTTACGCTGGATTGCAGACAGTAAGAAATTAAGAGAACATTGTCAGATGATCTTTCCTGTAAAGTAAAAGACCTGTCTTTCAGTCAGAAGTATGCGATAATGCGATAACTAATGAATAGTAGCAGATGACTGAAATAAAAGAAAATAAAAAGAAACAAAAACAGACAGTTGCAAAGAAATTATACTTTGCAACTGTCTGTTTTTGGGTTATACTGTATTGTAGCTATGCAAATATAGCGGGCGGATATTCTTATCCGCCGGATCTGAATCAAAGGTAAAACAGACAGTTGATTCAGTTTGACAGGTACTCTGAGGTATACTTGGATTACTATATAATGAGGAAAAAGATAATGATATAGGAGGACAACATGATAGCGATAATCGATTACGACGCCGGAAATATCAAAAGCGTGGAAAAAGCACTTCATTATCTTGGAGAAGAAACAATTGTAACCCGTGATCCGCAGACTTTATTAAGTGCAGATAAAGTGATTCTGCCGGGAGTGGGAAGTTTTGGGCAGGCTATGGAGAATCTCCATACATATGGACTTGTACCGGTGATTCATGAGATTGTAGAGAAAAAGATACCATTTCTTGGAATCTGCCTTGGACTTCAGCTCCTTTTTGAAAGCAGTGAAGAAACCCCTGGTGTAGAGGGACTTGGAATCCTGAAAGGTAAAATCGTTAAGATTCCACCGGCAGCAGGACTTAAGATTCCGCATATGGGCTGGAACTCTCTGCATCTTCAGAATAATGGCAGATTGTTTGAAGGAATTCCGGAACAGACCTATGTATATTTTGTTCATTCCTATTATTTGCAGGCAGAGGATCCTGAAATCATAAAAGCAACGACAGAATATAGCACCTGCATTCATGCATCTGTAGAGAAAGACAATGTATTTGCGTGTCAGTTTCATCCGGAAAAGAGCAGCAAATGGGGACTGAAAATACTTAAGAATTTTGCTGCTATCGGAAAAACAACAGAAACTGACGAAAAGGAGGGAAGATAAATGTTTACAAAGAGAATTATTCCCTGCCTGGATGTAAATAATGGACGTGTGGTAAAGGGCGTTAATTTTGTTCAGCTTCGTGATGCCGGTGATCCGGTGGAGATTGCGAAGGCTTATGATGCGGCGGGAGCAGATGAACTGGTATTTCTGGATATTACAGCATCCTGCGAACAGAGAGACACCGTCGTAGATATGGTAAGACGTGTAGCTGCCAATGTATTTATTCCTTTTACAGTAGGCGGCGGAATTCGTACAGTAGATGATTTCAAGAAGCTGTTAAGAGAAGGCGCGGATAAAATTTCTGTAAATTCTGCGGCTATCGACAGACCGGAGCTTATCAGTGAAGCGGCAGATAAATTCGGAAGCCAGTGTGTTGTAGTTGCCATTGATGCCAAGAGAAGAGAAGATGGCGGCTGGAATATCTACAAACATGGTGGAAGACTGGATACAGGAATTGATGCTGTAGAATGGGCGAAGAAAGTGGAAGCCCTTGGCGCAGGTGAGATTCTTCTTACCAGCATGGACTGCGATGGAACGAAAGCGGGATATGATCTGAAACTTACCAGAGCAATCGCAGATGCAGTATCCATTCCGGTGATCGCATCAGGCGGTGCAGGTACATTGGAGCATTTTTATGATGCGCTTACAGAAGGAGGAGCAGATGCTGCGCTGGCTGCGTCTTTGTTCCATTATAAAGAACTGGAGATTTCACAGGTTAAGGATTACCTGGCAGACAGAGGAATTTCCGTGAGAAAGTAGAAAAGAGGTGTCATAGTTATGTCAGCTATTACAGGTGACTGGTTGGAGGCATTGAAAGGTGAGTTCCACCAGCCGTATTATGCCAAGCTTTATAAAACGGTAATGTCTGAATATCAGACAAGAAAGATTTTTCCACCGGCAGACGATCTGTTTAATGCGTTTCACTTTACGCCTCTTCATGAGGTGAAGGTAGTGATTCTGGGGCAGGATCCGTATCATAATGACGGACAGGCACATGGATTATGCTTTTCTGTAAAAAGAGGAGTAGAGACACCTCCGTCGCTGGTGAATATTTATCAGGAACTCCATGATGACTGTGGATGTTATATTCCGAATAACGGAAATCTGGAGAAATGGGCGAAGCAGGGTGTGCTTCTTTTGAACACAGTTCTGACAGTACGTGCACATCAGGCTAACTCACACAGAGGAATTGGCTGGGAACAGTTTACAGATGCCGCGATCCAGGTTCTGAATGAACAGGATCGTCCAATCGTATTTTTGTTATGGGGACGTCCGGCACAGATGAAGAAATCTATGCTGAACAATCCGAAACATCTGATCCTGGAAGCACCTCATCCAAGTCCATTATCTGCTTACAGAGGATTCTTTGGGTGTAAGCATTTCAGCAAAACAAACGAATTTCTGATTGCCAACGGTCTGGAACCGATCGACTGGCAGATAGAAAATATATAAGAAAAGAGGTAATGTGTAGTCAGAAGAAAGACACACAGCAACAACATGAATCAGAAAAATAATTTAGTAAAAAATGCATCCTTTCTGATGATTGCGGCAATGGTTTCCAAGGTAATCGGGCTGCTGTATAAGAGTCCGCTTTCCAACATTATCGGAAGCCTTGGAATGGGATATACAAGTCTTGCGCAGAATGCGTACATGATTCTTCTGATGATCGCGTCATTCAGCATTCCGCAGGCAGTATCAAAACTGATTTCCGAGCGCATTGCTCTGAGAGATTACAGGAATGCGCATAAGTTCTTTAAGGGAGCTATGATCTATGCGATGATCGTTGGAGGTGCAGTAGCACTGTTTTGTCTCTTCGGGGCAGGATTGATTATTCCAAGCAATCAGAAAGATGCAATTCTTGCGCTGCAGATCCTTGCGCCGACCATTTTCCTGTCCGGAATCCTGGGCGTGTTCAGGGGATATTTCCAGGCATATAGAAATATGATGCCTACATCTATTTCTCAGATTATTGAACAGGTATTTAATGCGGCAGTCAGTCTTCTGGCAGCCTGGGGATTTATCAACGTATTTGCGGATGGAACAGAGAACAGCATTGCGGAATGGGGTGCTGCGGGATCTACAGTAGGAACAGGAGCCGGTGTGGTCACTGCATTGATTTTTATGCTTCTGGTATACGGCGTGAATCGTGGAAAGATTATGCATCGTGTAAACAGAGATCATAAGCACCAGGAAGAGTCATATAAAGATATTTTCCGCGTGATCGTACTGGTAGTTTCGCCAATCATCCTCAGCGCATTTGTATATAATGTCAATGCATATATTAATGGATATCTTTTCTCAGATATTCTTGGCAGAAGAGGCGGAGACGCAACACAGATTGGCATTCTCTATGCAGAATACGCAACTTACTTTATGACGATCATTAATATTCCACTGACCTTATCCAGTACAGCGCCGACTTCTATGATTCCTGAAGTATCAGCGTTGTATGCTACAGGAGATATTGAGGCCACCAGAGAATGTATCGATCAGACGGTGCAGCTTTCTATGGTAGTTTCTGCGCCATGTGCGATGGGACTTGCAGTACTTGCACAGCCAATTGTATTCTTGCTTTATGGAAATTCCACAGGGCTTGCAGCGAATCTGCTCATCCTTGGATCATTTTCCATTCTCCTAAACGGAATGTCAAATATTTCTAATGGTGTTCTACAGGCAATCGGACAGCAGAAGATTCCGGTTATCACAGCTGCAATTGCATTGGTTGTGGATATCATTGTGGTAGTGGTATTGCTGTTTACGACAAACCTGGGAGTTTATGCACTGCTGATTGCGATGGTGATTTATTCTATCGTTGTATGCGTGCTGAATGATCTGGCAATGAAGAAATATCTGCAGTACAAGAATCCATGGAAAAAGGGTTACCTGTATCCGATTCTTGCATCTGTTCCAATGGGAATCGTTGCAGGATGCATCTGCTATGGATTGAATATTTTTGTGAAATCCAACTTCATCTGCCTGATCGTTTCGATTCCAATCGCGGCAGTTGTTTATCTGCTTGCTTATCTGATCATCAGTAAGCCATCAGAGGCAGAATTGAGAAGAATACCGGGAGGAAGCTATCTTGTAAAAGTTGCTGAGAAACTTCCGTTCTGGCAGAATAATAATTAAATAAAAGTAAAAGAGCTGTATTCCAGATACTGTTACATTTCTACGCAAGAATATAAAACAGATATCTGTGTGATACAGCTCTTTTATTTGCTTAACAGATATAATTTAAATAGGGAAATATTATTTCAACTGGAAAATAAATGAATATAAAAGCCCTTATTATCTGCCGGTTATTTCTTCTGTGCTTTTTTCAGATTTTTCTGAGCAGTGGAGAGCATCAGTTTGATTCGGTTCAGCTGGTTAACTTCGCTGGCGCCTGGATCATAGTCGATGGCTACAATGTTTGCTGTAGGATATTCGCGGCGGATTTCTTTGATAACACCCTTACCCACAATATGGTTCGGCAGACATCCGAAAGGCTGGATACAAACAATATTCGGAACATCTCCATGGATCAGTTCCATCATCTCACCTGTCAGGAACCATCCCTCACCTGTCTGGTTTCCGGTGGAAACGATCGGAGATGCCATTTTTGCCAGATCTCTGATATCAGCAGGCGGTGCAAAATGGCGGCTCTGTGCAAGAGCTTCGCTTGCAGGCTTTCTCACCCATTCGATTGCTTTGATTCCCCAGTTTGCCATGGTTGCCTTGGACTTCTTGAATCCAAGATTTTCTACCTTAAAGTTCTGATTATAGAAGCAGTAGCACATGAAATCGATCAGATCCGGTACAACTGCCTCAGCGCCTTCAGATTCCAGAAGCTCTGCCAGATGATTATTTGCAGCAGGCAGGAACTTGACAAGGATCTCACCTACGATGCCGACACGAGGCTTCTTCACATCGCTGATCGGAATTGTGTCAAATTCATGAACCATTTCACGGCACATTTTCTTAAACTGGCTGTGGCTGACACTGCTTCCGCTTAAGAAAGAGATCACACGCTGTTCCCAGATTTTGTGCTTTCTGTTTACAATTCCCTCTTCCAGTTCGTAAGGACGCATACGGTATACGCATTTCATCAGGATATCTCCGAATACGGCACCGTACGCAACTTTTTTCACCAGTGGAAGAGTAAGTTTGAATCCCGGGTTGCTTTCCAGACCACTTAAGTTGACGGAAATAACCGGAATCTGCTCCATACCGGCTTTCTTTAACGCGCGGCGGATAAATGCAATGTAGTTGGAAGCACGACATCCACCGCCTGTCTGTGACATGACAACGGCTGTCTTATTCAGGTCATATTTGCCGGAAAGCAATGCATCCATGATTTGGCCAACCACGATCAGAGACGGATAGCAGGCATCATTATTTACGTATTTCAGACCTACATCTACGGCGTGTTTGTTATCGTTTGGAAGTACTTCCAGATTATATCCGCAGGAATTGAAAGCTGCCTGTAAAAGGCTGAAATGGAACGGCGACATCTGCGGACAGAGAATCGTATAATCCTTTCTCATTTCCTTTGTGAAGGATACTTTATCAATAGAAGCCGGTTTGATATTACGTTTCTGTCCCTGAGCTTTCTTTGCACGGATCGCAGCGATCAGGGAGCGGATACGGATCCTTGCTGCACCGAGGTTGTTTACTTCATCAATCTTTAAGCAGGTATAGATTTTGTCGCTTCCGTCGAGAATTTCATAAACCTCGTCAGTAGTAACGGCATCCAGACCACATCCAAAGGAGTTGAGCTGAATCAGGTCGAGGTCATCACGAGTCTTAATGTAGTTTGCGGCTGCATACAGTCTGGAATGATACATCCACTGGTCATTTACACGAATCGGACGTTCTATAGGTGCCAGATGAGAGATGGAATCCTCAGTAAGTACAGCGATTCCATAACTGTTGATCAGATCCGGGATACCGTGATGGATTTCGGGATCAATGTGGTATGGGCGTCCTGCGAGAACAATACCGTGACGGCCTGTTTCTTCCAGATATTTCAGAGTCTCCTCGCCCTTTTTCTGCACATCGCGGCGGGCAGCAGCCATTTCTTCCCATCCTTTATGTGCCGCAGCTTTGACTTCTTCAACCGGGATATCCTTGAATTCCTCTATCAGACGCTTGGTCAGGATTTCCTCAGAGGTAAACGCAAGGAACGGATTGCGGAAATCAATGGACGGATCATTTAATTCATCTACATTGTTCTTGATATTCTCTGCATAGGAAGTAACAATCGGGCAGTTGTAATGGTTGACTGCATCCGGAAATTCGTTACGTTCATATGGGATACATGGGTAGAAAATAAATTTCACACCATTTCGGATCAGCCATGTCACATGACCATGTGCAAGCTTAGCCGGGTAACATTCGGACTCACTTGGGATGGATTCAATTCCCAGCTCGTAAATCTTTCTGGTGGAAGTAGGTGAAAGAACAACCTCGTACTTCAGTTCTGTAAAGAAAGTATACCAGAAAGGATAATTTTCAAACATATTCAGAACACGCGGGATACCTACCTTGCCTCGCGTTGCCTTGTCAGCACTGAGAGGTGTGTAGGAGAAAATACGTTTATATTTATATTCATAAAGGTTCGGAATATGATCTTTGTTTTTCTCTTTGCCAATACCGCGTTCGCAACGGTTTCCGCTGACATACTGGCGGCCGCCGGAGAACTTGTTGATAGTCAGACGACAGTTGTTGGTACATCCGCGGCAGTTTGCCATGGAAGTTGTATATTTCAGCTCATTGATTTTGTCAATGGAGAGCATAGTAGTTTCTGCACCTTCCTGATGGCGTTCGCGGGCAATCAGCGCAGCACCGAAGGCCCCCATGATTCCGGCGATATCCGGACGGATGGCTTCGCAGCCGGCAATCTTTTCGAAACTTCTCAGAACTGCATCATTGTAGAAAGTACCACCCTGTACAACGATGTGTCTGCCAAGTTCGGAAGCATCAGAAACCTTGATAACCTTATAGAGTGCATTTTTGATAACAGAGTAAGCAAGACCTGCGGAAATATCGGAAACCTCAGCTCCCTCTTTCTGCGCCTGCTTTACCTTGGAATTCATGAAAACAGTACATCTGGTACCAAGATCTATAGGATGCTGTGCAAAAACAGCAGCTTTTGCGAAATCCTGTACTGTATAATTCAGGGATTTGGCAAAGGTTTCAATAAAAGAACCGCATCCGGAGGAGCATGCTTCATTTAACTGTACGCTGTCGACGGTCTTATTGCGGATTTTGATACATTTCATATCCTGTCCGCCGATATCCAGGATACAGTCTACCTCCGGGTCAAAAAACGCTGCTGCATAGTAATGGGATACGGTCTCAACTTCGCCCTCATCCAGGATCAGAGCAGCCTTAATCAGAGCCTCGCCGTAACCTGTAGAACAGGAATAAGCAATCTTTGCATCCTCGGGAAGCAGCTCGTAAATCTCTTTAATAGAACGGATGGTAGTTTTTAACGGGTTTCCGTTGTTGCTGCTGTAGAAAGAGTAGAGAAGTGTTCCGTCTTCACCTACCAGTGCAGTTTTGGTTGTGGTGGAACCTGCATCAATACCCAGATAGCAGTTTCCTTTATATGTAGCCAGATCTCCTGTTTTTACTTTGTAGGAACTCTGACGTTTTGCAAATGCATCATATTCTTCCTGAGAAGCGAAAAGTGGTTCCATACGTTCTACTTCGAAATCCAGCTTAATGGAATTGCGGAGTCTGTCTTTCATTTCTGTCAGGGAAATGGAGTTGTCTTCTTTTGCATTTAATGCAGAACCGATGGCTGCAAAAAGATGGGAGTTCTCCGGAATGATGGTGTGTTCCTCATCCAGCTTCAAAGTACGGATAAAGGATTCTCTCAGTTCGGACAGGAAGTGAAGCGGACCACCCAGGAATGCAACATGTCCACGGATGGGTTTTCCACAGGCAAGACCGGAGATGGTCTGGTTTACAACTGCCTGGAAAATAGAAGCTGACAGATCCGGTTTGGTTGCACCGTCATTGATCAGCGGCTGGATATCCGTTTTGGCGAAAACACCGCAGCGTGCAGCAATCGGGTAGAGCGCTTTGTAATCTTTGGCATATTCATTCAGACCTGTGGCATCTGTCTGGAGAAGAGAAGCCATCTGGTCGATGAAAGAACCGGTACCGCCTGCACAGATACCGTTCATACGCTGTTCTACGTTTCCGTTTTCGAAATAAATGATCTTGGCATCCTCACCGCCAAGCTCGATGGCAACATCTGTCTTTGGTGCCAGCTTCTGCAGAGAAGTAGAAACTGCAATAACCTCCTGAGTAAAAGGAACTCCCAGATGGTTGGCAAGGGTCAGACCGCCGGAACCTGTGATCACAGGATGGAGAGTCATCTCACCATACTGGTCAAAGGCCTCCTGAAGAAGGTCTGCAAGGGTTTCCTGAATGTTCGCAAAATGACGCTTGTAATCCGCGAAAATGAGATTTTCATTCTCATCTAAGATCGCGATCTTTACAGTAGTGGAACCAATGTCAATTCCAAGTGTTTTGTAATTCATAAAGTAAATTCAAGCCTCCTCGTATTGTATATAAACAAAGTTGAAATTTTCCTGTTACTGTTCATGCTGATATCATGCAAAGCGTGTTGCCGGATATGAAGTAAACAGTAAAAATCTATCCTGTTCTTTCCTATTAAATATCTGTTTCCAGATATGGAATATTCCGTAATATTATACGCTAATGGTCTGGAAAAGACAATATGAAAGTTTACCAAGGTTTGAGTGATTTGTAGTTGAAAATTCAGCTATTTCAAGATATAATGAAATTTACTCTGATATATTAAGATGTTGGAGCCAAAAGTCCTATTGTGCAGGCACGAAGGATTTTCCGGCTTTTTTGACACTGATATCATAATACAATTTTACATATTTACAGCAGTTATCGTGAGATAGATTGCTGTGAGAGAAAGAGGAGAAGAAAATGGCAGAATATAAACTTCTGAAAACAGAAGGCCGTGCTAAGCGTGCAGAATTTCATACAGTGCATGGCACGATCCAGACTCCTGTTTTTATGAATGTGGGAACGATCGGTGCGATTAAAGGCGCTGTATCCACCATGGATTTACAGCAGATCGGAACACAGGTAGAATTATCAAATACTTATCATCTTCATGTGCGCCCGGGTGATAAAATAGTAAAGCAGTTAGGTGGTCTTCATAAATTTATGGTATGGGACAAACCGATCCTTACAGACTCAGGCGGATTCCAGGTATTTTCCCTTGCAAAGCTGAGAAAGATCAAAGAAGAGGGAGTCTATTTTAACTCCCATATTGACGGACATAAGATCTTTATGGGGCCGGAAGAGAGTATGCAGATCCAGTCCAATCTTGCCTCCACCATTGCCATGGCATTTGATGAATGTCCCAGCAGTGTGGCTGACAGGGATTATGTGCAGAAATCTGTAGACAGGACCACAAGATGGCTTGCCCGCTGTAAAGCGGAAATGGCGAGACTGAACAGTTTGCCGGATACCATTAACAAAGAACAGCTTCTGTTTGGAATCAACCAGGGTGCTGTTTATGAAGATATCCGTATTGAGCATGCCAAAGCGATCTCTGAAATGGACCTGGATGGCTATGCTGTCGGCGGTCTGGCAGTTGGAGAAACCCATGAAGAGATGTACAGGATCCTGGATGCGGTAGTCCCCTATCTTCCTCAGAATAAACCTACTTACCTGATGGGCGTGGGAACACCGGCCAATATTCTGGAAGGTGTTGAACGTGGAATTGATTTCTTTGACTGCGTATATCCAAGCCGTAACGGCCGCCATGGACATGTATATACCAATCATGGAAAGATGAATCTGTTCAATGCAAAATATGAACTGGACACACGTCCTATCGAAGAAGGCTGTCAGTGTCCTGCATGCCAGCATTACAGCAGAGCCTATATCCGTCATCTTCTGAAAGCAAAGGAAATGCTGGGAATGCGTCTCTGTGTACTTCACAATCTGTATTTCTATAATCATATGATGGAAGAGATCCGAGATGCTCTTGATGCAGGAAACTTCGCAGAATATAAGAAAATGCGGCTGGAAGGCTTTGAAGAGGGCAAAATAAACTCGAAAAGATAATCTGTATATAAAATAATTATTAAATATGCCAAAAACTCTTGAAGTAAAGCGTTTTTTTGTGTATGATGTGTAGTGACGCTTTAATCAGATTGTTCTGCATGAAAACAAGATTTCATACAGAAGGTAACGGAGATTATAAGTGGATCGCAAAGCAGCTCTTCAGTATGAGCAGCCGTCAGGACGGTCTGTGAATACATGATGGACTGCAAATATGCAGAATAACAGGAAAAGTTACAGGAGGAATCAAAATGAACGCATCAAGCGGAATGGGTATGGTTGGCGCTATTGTCTGGATGGTAGTACTGTTCGGAATTATGTACTTCTTAATGCTTCGCCCTCAGAAAAAAGAGCAGAAGA
>OLPC01002581.1_pt1 | contig 13267 bp, 3 predicted proteins | sample 1672341 | NCBI WGS metagenome assembly OLPC01 (sample SAMEA3136673, study PRJEB25190) | human gut metagenome | reverse complement strand
GTATTCCTGCTGAGTTTATCAAATCAGGGCCATTGTTGTTGATGACGACTCTACCGTCAGCTCATATATACCTTTCCGACACAAGCATATATTGTTTTCGTTTGTACCCCGAGTGTGTACAGTTTCAAACCATGATTTACATTCTAACATAAGAAACTGAAGCCGTGACCATTTGTGTATTTTTGCCAAACTAACTCCAGTATATACAACAGATGTAAAAGATTTCTGCAAAATCGACCGAAATCATAAGAAAAAAACACCAAACCAGCAAATTTCTTAAAGATTATATCTGTTTATTAAGATTATTTTTGTATATTTGCAGCATTATTTTGGTGGTAAAGCCTGTTGGCCTGCCACGTGACAATAGGACTTTACGGAGCAGCCTATATCACAATTCTAGTCCGTTCTCTCTCACTGGTCTCTCCCTGCGCGGCAGAGGCATACGTTTTTATATTTTTCAAACACTCCAAATTGACAGCGCATGAGAAAGTTTACTTCTTTGTTACTGTTAGGCTTCGCTATCGGCAGTTTCGCGCAAACGCCCGGAGGAGTCAGCGGAAGCGAACTGTGGTTCAAGACTGCGCCTTTGAACTCAGACCTGCAAGGTTATTACCGTTGGCAGGATTTCTCTGGGGATTCCATACGGCTGATGCTATTGGACAGCCGTGGCGTCAAGTCTGAACTTACTCTTCCGAACAGTTCAGTCCATTACTTCAACTTCAATCCGAGTCTCTGGCTCGCAGACGGATTCCGCAGCCTGAGTGCCAGGCTCAAGCACGGCGACCTCTCACAGACTACCGTCATCGGTGTCTTTGCACCGGAACTGGCAACCATCGGCAAGGATATGGTTGTCTATGCTCTTGACGGCCGCAAGGGCGACGGAGCCATTCTGAGCAAGGACAAAGCCGTAAGGGGTAGAGGTGTTGAACCACTGGACTATGGTTCAGCATCGGGTGAAGACCTGCTTTATCAATCAAGTGATTCTTTGTCCGAGAATGGTTTTAAGGAAAGCGCCCTGCGCGTTGTGTCCTACTTCAAGGTAAGCAATCCTTCAACAACATTGTGGGGAGACAACTCCAACACCACATTATTCATCGGAACCCCTTCCACCCCTGGCAGCTTCGGTACGGATTTCCCGACCTCGCTCTTCGGTAATGCTTCCATCCGTGGATATGCCCCTGAGCTTATTGTTTTCAGCAGGATGCTTACACCCGATGAGCGCAGAAAAGTGGAGAGCTATCTGGCGGTAAAGTACGGCATCACCCTCAAAGGCTCGTATCTTGACAGCGATGGAAACCTGACTTGGGACATGGCGGAGAACCAAGCCTACCACCATAGGGTCACAGCTGTTGGAGCCGACACGGCAGGAAGTCTCTCCCAGCCGCTTTCCGCAACATCATATGAGGAAAGTCCGGTGTATGCGGCCTTGAAGGAGAACGGAACTTATCATGACGCAAATCCATACAACCCTTCATCCGCTTCCCGTCTGCTTGTCATGGGACGTGAAAACGGCAATCCGATGCCGGACAGAGGCTTTACTTTCTGGGGCGACGATGATGTGGCACTTGCAACATATACCTCACCTACAGATTCCCTGTGGCATGTCATGAAACGTACATGGATGGTCAAGACCAACGTGCCGTCAAAGCCCGACAGTACAGTGGCAAGATGGACTGCGCAAGGACTTGAAGTGTCAAGGAATGGCTTTACTGACAATATCATCCAAGAGAAAGCCGCTTCCGGAGCTTATGCCACGACCCCAGCCCTTGTTGGAGGTGGCGGTGCTTTTGAGTTCACCTGTCCGACAAGTCACCCGACTTTTGACGTTGGCTTCGGAAGCATCGGTGGCAGCACATGCAAGTATGGATTCCGGTTCACCAATGCTGGAGTTGTTTATCCGATCATCAACGGAGCGGTCTCAAATTCATACATCGCCACGGATGTTGACGGAACGGACATCTCTATCCGCAAGGAAGGCAAAAACATCTATCTGCGTGTTGACGGAACAGGAAGTGCGACAAGAACCATATCCCTTTCGGATGCAACTGACACAGACACAAATGTGGGCATTATCCGAACGGAAGGAGCAGAGTCCGCCTTGAATATGGCAGGCTTGAGGACAGGAGGAATCGATGATGTCGGTTATATGGCAGAGTTGAGCTATGACCTCACACCGGACAGGGAGTTCTCGGACTATTGCCGCAAGCGTACCGTCATGCTCATAGACCCAAGCGGTGAAGGTGATTTCGACATCAACAGCAACAGTAACATAAGATGCTCCAAGCCTGATATGACAAGGGGCAAGACCATATTCCGCAATATCCTATGGGATGCAGACGGAAGCGGAAGCGATGTGTTCACATTCGCCTATTATGACGGCATTTCCTATGATGCCACTCCTACGCCGTCAAGTTGCGAGAATGGAGTTCCACGCAATGACGGGTATATCGACATCGGCATCAACATCGGTACACCAGTCTATTCCTATGTGCTCAGCGTTGACACCGTTGCAGGAAAAGTAAAAGGAGAAACCATTGCCAGAGGAACATTCTTCGGTGACACGCATAGAATCACGAATCTTGCACCCGGCGCCTATGTGTTGTCCGTATCACAAGGTGGAGGCAACGAGATTTATGCCACTGGCAACGCACTCTACACCTCATACTCGCATGACACCAGGAAGTATCTGTCTGGCGACATCTCATGGACGGTGAACGATACAAAATCAAACTACCGTGTGGGATTGGAGCCAAGCCTCACGGACGAGATCACCCAATATGGCTTCGACGTGCGGGGCGACAAGGCGCATATCATAACCGGTGGATATACAAGCCTAACCAAATATGTCACCATCAAGCCTGGCGATGTGCTCAGTGTTACAGTCCGCAATATGCAGGTCACATACAAGTTGAACGGACAGACCGTGCATCATGAATATGTCTGGTCACTTCGTGCATGGCGGTTCTGCATCAAGTACGGAAAGGGCGAGACACATATCACAGATCTTACCGTAAACGGTACGCCTGTAACCTCATTCACCACAAGGGGCAACGTGCAGATAGAAACACCCAAGAAGTGTACGACAACGATGACCGTCTATGTCGGCAGCGAGTGTGATGCAAGTATGCCTAACGGAACACAGGCAAGGGAGAACCATGTGGGCAGCTCGGACAGACAGGCTGACAATACCTTCATTTCTGGAGAAGACGAGGATTTCACTGTCAAGGGCAACGGTTCTACGACAGGCATCTACGAGGCTAAACTCACACAGGACAAGCCTGCTGCAGCCACATTGATGGTGTTTGACGTATCAGGCAAACTGGTAGTGTCACGCCAAATGACAGGCGAAAGCGTCAAGCAAGCCGACTTCAAGGTTCCCGCATCGGGTGTGTATGTCGTGAAGGCAATCTCCGAGAATGGGGAGCATACAAGGAAAATCTCAGTAAAGTAACTTAAAGGAAGATACGCATGAAGAATTATATACAGAAGGTGGGGTGGGCATTGGTTTTACTGCTTGCCGCCACACTGTCCCTTTCGGCAAAGGACGGGACAGCCGTGAGAAAACTCTTCAAGAAGGGTGTCTCTGACAGTATCTCCGTAGGAGGTAGCAAACTGGTCGTTCTTCAGAAAGACCTCATTCGGAACAGAAGCCTTTCCGTGAACTCTATCGGAGAGGAGAATGTTCCTGAGCTTGACTTTGCCATGACCAACGTCACGGCAGGAGGACATGGCTACCGTTTTCTCCCTCACGGAACACACTTCACAGGCGAGGGCGCGACTGTCAAGATAAAGTATGACCGCACGAGAATACCAAGCGGCTATACCGAGGACGACATCCGTACCTATTACTACGACCCGGCCGAGAAGCATTGGGTTGCGTTGGAGCGTGTGCGTGTGGACAAGAAGGAAGAGTGTGTCGTTTCAAAGACGACCCACTTCACCGACATGATCAACGGCGTGATACAGGCCCCGGAGTCACCGCAGACCGAAGGCTTTGCCCCGACGATGATGAACGACATCAAGGCGGCAGACCCGACGGCGAAGCTCAATGTCATTGCGCCTCCAAGCGCAAACAACCGTGGCTCTGCCAACCTGCAGTATCCGTTCGAGATGCCGCCAGCACGAAACGGTATGCAGCCAAGCCTTGGCTTGCAGTACAGCAGCGAGGGCGGTAGCGGTTGGGTTGGCGAGGGTTGGAACGTCAGCGTGCCAAGCATAACGCTTGACACCCGGTGGGGCGTGCCTCGTTATGACCAGTCAAAAGAGACGGAGACTTATCTCTTGTCCGGTTCAATGCTCTCCACTATGGACGACAACGGACAGATGGGAGTCGCACACCGTGGCGAGAAGATGAACAGAAAGGCTGACCGCCAGTTCTACACCCGCCAAGGCGGTGATTTCAGCCGTATCATCCGCAAGGGTGACAGTCCTGCCAACTATTATTGGGAGGTTACAGACAAGCAGGGTGTCAAGTACATCTATGGTGGTGACGGAGCTGTTGTAAAGGGCAATGTCACCGATGCTTCGGGCAGTACCCGTGAGGTGATTGCCGAATGGAAGCTGAAACGTGTCGAGGAACTCCACGGTGACTATATAGAATATGTGTATGACATCGTGGATGAGGATGTGCGTGGCGGCTTGAAGGCCAAGGCGGCATATCTGAAGGAGGTTCACGCAGGTAATGCAGGACAGGAACCGCACACCGTTGTACTCTTTGATGGCAACAAGGTAAAGCAGGTAAAGACCAACAATGCCCGCTATGGATTCCTCGCCTCCTCCAACAAGCTGTTGGAGAAAGTGACCGTGAATTTCCAGGGCGAGACATTGCGCAGCTATGCCTTTGACTACAAGGAAGGTGCATTCCACAAGGAAATGCTCACAGGTGTCAGACAGTATGACAACACAGGAAAGGAAGTGGCTTTCCAGAACTTCGACTATTATGATGATGTGCAGGCTGAAAAGGGATATGTTCCGTTCAAGGACGATTCCGAGAAATGGAACACGCACGATGACGGACTTGACGCTGGTTTCGTCAATCCTTTAAAGACTGTCAGCAAGCGCTTCAGCGACAAGCCAACTGCACTTGGCGGAACGACAAGTTCTTCTGTAAGCGGTTCGTTCTATGCAGGTGTGGGACCTTGGGACGGAAGCAAATGGAAAGGCAATACAATAGGAGGTTCTTACAGCTACTCCAGCGATACCAGCAAGGGACTTTCCGCACTCGTTGACTTGAACGGTGACGGACTTCCTGACAAGGTTTATAAGTCTGGTGGTTCTGTATATTATCGTCCACAGATTAAGACAGACAACGGAGAAGTTGTATATGGTGAGCCTGTCAAGGTAAAGGGTATCAGTAACTTCTCGACAACCAAAAGTTCTACGAACTCTTTCGGTGCGAAAGCCGTTGTCGGTTGGAATGTTCTGACTGCCGTTGTCGGAACGGACAAGTCAACCACTAAGACAAAGACCACTCAGTATTTCAGCGACATCAACGGTGACGGACTTGTTGACCTCGTTTCCAATGGCAAGGTATATTTCAACCATTTGGAGTTTGATCAGTCTGGCAATGCCGTGCCTACGTTTACATTGAGCAGTGCCGACACGCCAAGCCCAATCATCTATGGTGGCAAGGTTGACACTTCTGTCATGGAGGTCAGTAAGGATGAGCAGGCGGAAGCCATCAAGAACTCACCGATGGAGGATATTGTGCGTGTATGGCAGGCTCCTAAGGACGGAACTGTCAGCGTAACTGGTCAAGTAAGCCTCATTGCACCAACAGATGACTATGATGCTGACGAGTATCAGAAGGCAGACGGCGTAAGAATTGCCATCCAAAAGGGAGGCAATGAACTTTGGAACAAGACGATAGCCAAGGGTGACAACAGTCCATACAGCGCAGCCGTATCATCTGTTGCCGTCAAGCGTGGTGACAGAATCTATTTCCGTGTGCAGTCTGGCTCTGAGGAAACAAGCAACGGCTCATTTGACAAGGTGAACTGGTCACCTGCCATTACTTACGCTGGCGAGTCAAATATCTTGCCTAACGGGCTTTCTTCAACAGAGTACAAACCTGAGGATGGTGCCATCTACGATGTGAACACCTCCGCTAATGTGGAGAATGGTTCAAGCGTGGAAGTTCACAGTGCCTTCCACAAGCCTGTAACAACCGACGATGTTGTTCTCAGCATCATCGGCAGCAATGACAAGAAAGACAGTGACGGAAACGACAACCCGAACTATATCGAGAAGACGGTCTTTGCTCAAACATTGAAGGCTGGTGAGGCTTTCAATGGTGATTCTCTCAACATCAGTCTGGAGAATACAGAAAAGCTGACCAATTTCAGCTTTGAGATTTCATCCACCTCAAATGTTGATTGGAAGAGCATCGGTTGGCAAGCATCCGTAACTTACAAGGATTCTGCCAATGTTGAGCAGACCATGTCAGTTCCTGCACATTACAAGACTTTCGCAAATGCCTTGGCAGAGGGCAAGCCATACTTGACCACAGCGACTGATACAATTATGGTTGTGTCACCAGTGCTTATCCTTTCTGACAATTCCATCAATGGCCAGATTACTTTGACTGCCAAGACAGAGGATGCACTTGTTGGCAAGAAGTCTTTCACTATCGAGAATGGCATTTTGAAAGCCGATACTCTGCGATTTGCAACAACCACAGGAAAGAAGTTATGGTTTGAATACAGCTATCCTGCAACTATCTCGGATGAAACTGTTACTTCTGCCTCTGTTTCCATTCAGAAAGATGCGGCAGGTCTTGTGACAGAGAATGTCCTTGCTGGATTCTATGCAGAAAGCGATAATCTTGGCTTCGGTATGCTTTACCGTGGCTGGGGAGGTTTTGTCTATAACTCTGCAGAAGGCAGATATGCAAAGCCTATTGACGAGTCATTGCTGAAATTGCCGGAAAACGAGAACGACAAGGTTGATCCTCTCACAATGGCATTCACTCCATTGGGCACAGACCAGACCTCTATGGACAAGTGGGTCGGTCAGCGACAGGACATCTATCTTACTGCGACCGAGGCAAGCACAGCCCGATTGACCGAGCAGGATGTACTCCTTACCAATCCTTTGGATAACAATGCGGAGGTGGCAGGACTTGCAGGCGAATACTTGCAGGGTACTGGTGCGACAGCTGTAAGCCAAGTGGTATCAAGCAAGAGTACCGTTGTGCAAGGAGGTGCACTTGGCATTACCCACAACAATGCAAATGGCAGTTCCAAGACGGAAGTTGCCATGATGGATATGAATGGTGACGGATTCCCGGACATCATAGCTGGTGGTACTATCCAATACACCAATTCGCAGGGCGGATTGAGTGGAGAAATCTACAAGGGTATCGGAGCTAATAACTCTGACAATGCTTCTGAAGCATGGGGATATGGCGGCAATCCAGTAGCTTCTGTGTCTGGCATTACAAAACTTATCTCAGGAAGCAAGTCTTCCGCACAGAACCAACAGAGTTCATGGCTGGCTCAATTCTCCATTTCCGGCAGTGCGCCAAAGAATACGGATGAAGCTGTAGAGTCATTCATAGATATCAATGGCGATGGACTACCAGACAAGATTCTTTCCGACAAGAAAGTAAGATTAAATCTGGGCTATGCCTTTACTGAACCTATTGATTGGGGACTTGACCGCATACAGAGTGGTAAGAGCCTTTCTTATAATATTGGCGCAGGTGGCGATGTAAGTCATGACTGGGGAAAATTTGAAGATGAGAAATACCAAGGTATAAACAAGGCTTCCGGTAGCTTCTCAGCAGGCTTTGGTCTCGTAACCTCTGAAAGCGAAGAGGAGTATAATCTTATCGACATCAATTCTGACGGTCTTCCTGACAAGGTATGGAAGAATGGTGACGGTATCACTGTTGCCCTCAATACAGGCAATGGCTTTGACGAGCCTATCAGTTGGAAGGGTGCAAGTGCGCTTAGTGAATCAGCCTCTACATCAGAGTCTGCAAACGCAGCGTTCACTTTGACCATCAACATTCCTGTCATAAGCATCAAGATTTCAACCAACCCTGGTGCTTCCACCTCACATAGCATCAACCGCCCTACCTATTCATTGCAGGATGTTGATGGTGACGGTTATCTTGACATCGTTGAGTCTGAGAAGGAAAGCGAGTTGAAGGTTACACGCTCTGCCATTGGCAGAACCAACATGTTGAAGTCAGTCACCAATTCCTTGGGCGGCACTTTCACATTGGACTATGCCCACACCACTCCGACCTACGGCCTTCCTGGTGGCAAGTGGGTAATGTCTGCCCTTACCGTTGATGATGGTATCCATGACGATGGACCTGTCATGACTACCGCCTTTGAGTACAAGGACGGCAAGCGTGACCGCCATGAACGTGAGTTCCTCGGTTTCGGTGAGGTCATCACCAAGAACCTTGACACGGAGAAAGGCAATTCTGTTTACAGACAGGCTGTTGAGAACTACGATGTTGCCAACTACTACACGCAGGGTAACGTTACCGCCACTTTCGTGGAGGATGCCAACGGCAACAAATACACCGAGACAAAGAACCGTTACGACAGTTATTATCTGACTGCCGATGGTGACAAGTACATTTTTGCAAAGCGTGATGTCAACCTATGGAGCGACCGCGCCTCTGCTTTCGTGCCTCTCCGTTATACCGCCAACTTGCAGTATGAGGGTGCAGCAAATGGTGTCATTACATCCGAGGCATGGAACGAGTACTACCTCAATGGCTATCATGGTGAGTTGAAGTCCTACAAGTACAGCGACAAGGGCAGTCTTGGCGAGGACGGAAACGGCAAGTTCGATTATGCGACCGCCATCAAATATACCGACAATGCAACAAAGCATATCTTCGGACTTCCAATAGATGTTACGGTGACAGGCGGCGACGGCTCGCTCTATCATCATGTGACAGCGAAGTATAACACCAACTACGCCAACCACATCACCCAAATTACGCAGCAGTTGAATGACGGTGCGGCGGTTACTGATTACAAGTACGACTCTTACGGCAACATCATCCAGAAGACCCTCCCTGCCAACGGCAAGGGACAGCGCATGTGGTACAAGTACCGCTATGAGCCGGAGATGAACATGTACGTTGAGCGTATTGACGATGCGTGGGGTTACCGCAGCGAGCAAGGCAATTTTGACTATCGCTATGGTATAGCCAAGGAGCATCGCGACCTCAACAACTTCTACTATGAGACTGATGTTGATGACCTCGGTCGCATTACTGGCGTGCGTGGTCCAAATGAGTTGGCTACGGGCGTGCCTTATGCCATCGCCTTTGAATATCAGCCTTTGGCTACCTTTGGTGAGAGTGGCATTACCGCTCCTGCATACGCAGTGACCAAGCACTACGACATCCAGCATCCTAACGATGACTTGGAGACCGTTACGTTCGTTGACGGTTTCGGAAGAGCCGTGCAGGTGAAGAAGGACGGTGTTGTGACAAGTGCATCCAAGGGCAACTCTGCCAAGGATGAGAACGTGATGATAGTCAGCGGAAGAAACGTGTATGACGCTTTCGGACGTGTGGCAAAGGCTTTCTATCCTACAACGGAAGGAACTGGATCGAAATCAACGTTCAGCAAGTCATTTGACAATGTATCTCCAACGGTTACTGTTTATGACGTGCTCGACCGTGCTACCTCAGTGATATTGCCGGACAACTCTACGACAACTACGGCATATACTGTTGACAACGGCAGTCATGCACTTGTTACAACCGTAACAGACGCACTCCATAATGTGCAGGCTACCCATACCAATGGCAGCGGCAAGACTGTCAAGTCCATCCAGCACAGCGGTCCGGACGGTGAGATTACCACCACATTCGAGTATGACGGCATCCAGCGGCTTGTAAGGGTTACTGACACCGAGGGCAACGTGACCACATCCGTTTACGACATGGGCGACCGCCGCACGGAGGTCAGCCACCCGGCAAGCGGCATCACCTCGTTCACTTACGACCCGCTCGGCAACGTGCTCACCAAGCAGACGGCGAACATGGCGGAGGAAGGCAAGATGATCACCTATACCTACGACTATCACCGTCTGACGGGTATCAGTTATCCCGACCATCCGGAAAACAACGTCAAATATTACTATGGCGGACGCAACGCCTCCCACAACCGTATCGGCCGACTGATGATGCGTGAGGACGGAACGGGTGCCATCGAATACTTCTACGGCAAGATGGGTGAGGTGACAAAGACACGCCGCACACTTATCGTACCTAACCAGGCGATTGCCACCTACGTTACCCAATGGACTTACGACAGCCACAACCGCCTCCTGGAGATGATCTATCCCGACGAGGAAAAAGTGACTTACTCCTACAACCTTGGTGGCCTGCTTGAGAAAGTCCGTGGTGAGAAGTCATACGGCTATGACTACATCACCAAGCTGGGCTATGACAAGTTCGAGCAGCGCAGCTACCTGAAGTATTGCAACGGTGCGGAGACGTTCTACACTTACGACGACCGCCGTCGCCTGAGCAACCTCGCGGTGAACAGCGGCAACAAGACCATCATGGACAACGACTATACCTTTGATGCTGTCAGCAATGTCCTTTCGGTGGCTAACAATGCCTCGCTTCCTGCCAGCGGCAATGCCAGCGGCCGGATGTCGCATGCCTATACCTACGACGGACTGTACCGTCTCGTTTCCGCTACGGGTACTTATACAGGAGCCGACAGCAAGTCTGCGTCCTACACCCTTGCCATGGGCTACGACAATATGCACCGCATCAAATCGAAGAGCCAGCATCTGACTCAGGACAACGTGCAGTTCAACGGCACGCTCAATGTAGGCTATGACCTGTCATACACATACGGTACTGAAGCCGGTAAGAAATTCCAACTTGCAAGTGTTAAAGATGTGAATTATCGCACGGAAGAGACTCCGGGAGACAATAATATCGAAAACAATCACGTATATTTGTATGACAAGAACGGAAATCTTGTATATGTGAACACCGGACGTATGATGAAGGATGGACATAATGAAGTCGGCACAAGAGAGCGCAAGCTCATCTGGGACGAGGAGAACCGTCTGCTCGCGGTGGACGACAACGGCTTCGTGTCCAACTACTGGTATGATGCCGACGGTGAGCGCACGGTCAAGACTTCCGGCGAAAGCGACCAGGTGTATGTCAACGGAGTCTTCTCTGGCGGCTCCACCAATACCGCGAAGTTCTCGCTCTATGTCAGCCCGTATCTCGTGGCCAACCAAGGCGGCCGTTACACCAAACATATCTACGCAGGCAGCCAGCGCATCGTGTCAAAGGTCGGCGATTTCGCCTCCTACGGCTCTGACCCGCGCCGCATTGAGTATGCAGGTGCCAACACTGACGGTCTTTCTGTCAACTATAAGGCTAAGTATGCGGCACAGCAGCAGGTAATCAAGGACAATTACAAGACCTTTGATGTACCTTACAACGGTACCGACAACGACAACTACGCCGACGGAGAGGGATTCTGCTGCAACGACGGCTCTATGGAGGCGGCGGTTGCTCAGGCACGGAAGGCACAGGCACACGCAGTTGCCAAGTCTTTCAAAGACCCTGACAACTACGAGAACCTGCAGTTCTTCTACCATCCTGACCATCTTGGAAGTTCCAGCTTCATCACCAACCTTGAAGGCGAAGTGGTACAGCACATCGAGTATGTGCCGTTCGGAGAGGTTTTCATAGAGGAGCGCAACAGCGTGTGGAACACGCCTTACCTCTTCAATGCGAAAGAGTTTGACGAGGAGACCGGTATGTACTACTATGGTGCGAGGTACTATGAGCCAAGGTTGAGTCTATGGATGTCAACCGACCCAATGGAAGAAAAGTATCCGGATTATTCAACATATATTTATGCGGCACAAAATCCTATTGCATATTCAGATCCTACCGGTATGGAGATTAGGGGTGTAACTAAAAGTGACGCTGAAGAATTCAAAAGCGATGTTCATTTAATTTTAGGAGATTCGAAGTTTGATAATTTACGTTCTTTGATTTCATTGAAAGGTAAAAAGTTCCAACAAATTCCTGACGCAGCACTGGCAGACGCTCTTGATGGTGTAACTTGCTCAGAAGATGAAATGGCATATATTAGCTTACTCGTCAATACCATTAATTCTAAAGAAGTTCATTCAATAGAATATTTGAAGGATGGAGAAGAAGCTTCATCAAGCGGGTACTCAGATATTAATAAGTATCTGAACAGTATTGACCCTGATAGTAAAATTGGAGATGCATTCAGAAAACGAGAAGAACGTTCTGATGGGTCTACACGCTACTATTACGATGATGCCACCATTCAAACTCTTGGAGGGGAAGGATTCAATGTCCCAACATCTAAAGGATCGCATTCTTTTATTAGGGGTGTCCAAGATAAGCTTAAGGCCGTAACATCTGCACATGAATTATTGGGTCATGGACTACCATCTGCAAGAAAAGAAAGTCCTGTACATAATAATACAAACGCAATTAGAACGGACAATCTTGTAAGGAGATTGCTCAGACTCCCCCAAAGAGATGGATCAGACCATGCCGGAGGAAAAGATATTGTAAGTCCTTATAGTTTGCCTTATACTAAATAACAACAAGCATTCGCTAAACTTGGTATATGTAGAACCATATACCAAGTTTAGCAATACTATATATTAAAGCAATAGGAATATGAGAGAAATTTTGTTTTTTTATATTATGTTCATCGTGGTCGGAAACAGCAAGGTTTTTGCTGAGCCTAATACGGTACAGGGAAACAGAGAATTAGTATCTGCTATTCTCAATAAAATGCCAGAATCTACAACTAACGAGTCGAAAATTGTTTTTGGTATTAAAGAACAATTTTATTTGATAGTTGTCAACGATACCATAGGTACTGAATATTTTGTGACGATTGATACACAAAATAAGAATTTTGAACTGATTCCCGTCAAGTTTAATGATAATGGCAACAGTAGAGGGTCGGTTGCTAAATACTTTGCCAATATTCAATATTTGGACGAACCAAATCAGGGAAAAATTGGAAGCAAATTTCAAGCTGGGTATCCCGCATATTTTGCTTTTATAAACGGGAATTGTATTATTAAGGATATGATATTTGACTCAATATCTATACCAAGTCCCTTACCGATTGATTTGTTGGTGTTTCTTAATGAAGAAATTATACGAGAAATTAGATTATGGTATCGACAACTATAATGTACACCCTTGCCATGGGCTACGACAATATGCACCGCATCAAATCGAAGAGCCAGC
>OLPC01002542.1_pt1 | contig 13453 bp, 9 predicted proteins | sample 1672341 | NCBI WGS metagenome assembly OLPC01 (sample SAMEA3136673, study PRJEB25190) | human gut metagenome | reverse complement strand
GTGCACTGCTGTTTCGTTTCCACTGGGCGGAGAGCTTTCTGCCGCTTACGTTAGTAGCCTTACTTAAGGATACCTTGGATGGAGTTACAGAAACTTTGACCTTCTTTGAGCCGGATTTATAATTCCTGCTGGATGCCGCCTTTATGGTAATGGTAGCTGCTCCCGCAAATTTCGCTGCGATTGTCACCTTTCCATTCTTGTCAACGGTAACGCTCTTATTATCCGACTTATATGTGAGGTTCGCCTTATACAGGTCTTTTGCCTTCAAGGAGAAGGTCTGTTTCTTCGTGCTCTGGGTTTTCTTTACACTGGAAGCTGTAATCTTATTCGTTCCCGGAACAATCTTAAAGGTTGCGGTCAGCGTTCCCTGGTACCGTCCTTTTATTCCAGTTACAGTCACTGTTGCTGTTCCCACATTTACATTATTCTTCCAAGTAACCTTATAATCAAGCCCTTCATCAAGGAACTGGTCTCCAAAATCACCATGATAGGATTTATCTTTCACATAAACCTTCATTTTCTGTGCCGCTCCGGTATATGGCATTGTAGTATATCGCAGGCTCAGTTCCCCATAACTCTTCAGATCCGCTCCATATATATCTCTGCTTTCTGGATCCCAGGCAGACCAGGTTATCCAGGTTCCACCATAACTTTGAAGTTTATCCTTGGTCCAGGTCGGATTGTTTTTCGGATAATACGCCGTTAATGCCCTGCCTCGGAACATATTCTCTGACATTTCTGGGGCATCCCCATAAAAATACAAGCTATATATCTGTGTTCCTTCCAGAACATCATCTTCAATCTTTTTGATCGTTTCTGCAATATCAGCGGATGTACTATCCAAGTTTTTAAATGTATCTTTCGTAATAACTGTCTTATCTCCGGATGGAGCTGGGGTTGTCGTTGGCTTCGGCGTCGCTGTTGGTTTCGCAGTCGGCTTCGGGGTTGCTGTCGGTTTCGCAGTCGGCTTCGGCGTTGCCGTTGGTTTTGCGGTTGGCTTCGGCGTTGCCGTTGGTTTCGGCGTTGCTGTCGGCTTCGGGGTTGCTGTCGGCGTTGCTGTCGGCTTTGGCGTTGCTGTCGGCTTCGGGGTCGCCGTTGGTTTCGGCGTCGCCGTCGGTTTCGGCGTTGGCGTTGCCGCATTTTTCTTCCAGGTTGCCTTAAATGTTCTGTCGCGGTATGCGCCTTCCAGCAGTTTCGTATCTGTTACCTCACTGCCATCTTCATCTTCCCATCCCTGGAATGTATATCCATTCCTTGTCGGCGCCAGAAGCGGATAGGATTCTGTCTCACCTGCTACATAACTGGTATGGTTTCCTGAATTATTCTGACCGCCACCCAGGTTATAATTAATCTTGTAAGTTCCACCTGTGTAGAAAATAATTCTGGACTGATCTAACTCACTTTCTTCCGCTGCATCAGAGCCTTCCCAGTTCCATTTAAAGCTTGTTGCACTGGAACCGCGGACCATGGCAAATTTCACAGTACTTAAACGTCCGATTCCCATATACTGCACATTTTTAAATTCCTCAAAATATTGGGAATAGCTTCCATAACTGTCAGGTACTTGCGTCCATTGATAATTTCCTGTAATATTATCCGGAATAATAACCTTGTCCAGTTTACTTCCATAAAATGCGAATTCACTGATGGATGTCGTATCTGTAGGCAGTGTATAAGTTCCTCCTGGATTCTTTGCCGGTGGATAGAAGATCAGCTGTCTGGTTGGAAATCTCTGATAGGAATTTTCTGTAGGGTCCCATTTCCAGTACAGAATACCATCCACAGAATAATAACCACAATTTTCCTTCACTACATTAATCTGTTTTAAACGGTCTGCTTTGCAGAATGCCGCTGTATCCAGACTGAAAGATGCCTTCATATTTGACAAATCCAGATTGACGGTTTCTACCTGCGAGTTTTCAAAAGTGCAGGCACTTACCCGATCCCCACTCGGTATTCTTACTTTTACTGTAGAAAGAGGGAACTTCGGGCATTTTCTTAATTTGTCTGTCCAGACTGTCTGCAAATTGGCTTTTGTATTTAAAGTAGTAAGCTCCGGGCAACTATCCAGACTTAAATATTCAAACGCACACTCTGTATTAATTTCTGTAAGTTTCGGACAACGAACCGCTCTTACACGACTGAAACTGCCCGTAGCATAAACAGTTTTAATGCGATAATTATACCATAACTCTAACCTGTCAGCATTTCCATTAAATACTACTGTTTCAACCTGAGTAAAAGAATCAGGAATTTTCAATTCTGTCTTTTCCACCTTCTTCCCAATCTCATAATCAAACTCTTCAAATACATCATTTCCATATATTACTAAAGAAGTAACCGTTTCACCCAGGCCACGATAAAGTGAACCATACTCGTTCCAGGAAGCACTGTTATACATTTTCACTGATTTCAGCTTAGGCTGTTTCTCCTTATCTTCATAATAATCATCAAACAACCAGCCGGTATCTGAAAAATCCGCTCTGAATTCCGAATTATTCGGCAACGTCAGATCTTCCAGATTTCTGAATGCCCCAAATATACCATATGAATTACACTTACTGCCCCTTACAACTTTCGTAACCGAATCCGGAATCTCGATAGCCCTTATGGTCTGAGGATCGAAGATCCAGAATCTGTTAGAATAATCCGTGGAACTTCCAATATACGGACCAATGGCTGTTACCTTTTTCCCATTGATGACACCGGGAATCCTCAGCAGATACACATCAATGTTTCCACCCGGTTTTCCCCATCCGGTAACAGTCAGGGTTCCGTCATCATTCTCATAGCCGATCCAGCCATGCCACTGTCCATCCTCTTCCATAATATTATGGGAATACCTGTCCTTAATCTCCTCTGTATCCCCTGCTGCCTCTGCACCGTCATCAAATACTTCTGCACCAGCAGCGACTGGTTCTTCTGTTCCATCTCCGAATTCCTCTGCATCAGGATTCTGAGATACCTGCCCTTCATCTGCACTTCCATCAGACACCTGGGCAGCTTCATCCGATTCGCTTTCTTCCTGCGAAACCACATTATTTTCTGCTGCATTTTCCTCTGTACCATCCGAGAACTCTGAAATTCCTGCAATTTCAGTCTCCCCTGCATATACCCCAGGCGCAGAAGTCACTGTCACTGCCGCAGCTACGGACAATGCCAGCATTTTCTTTAAAAAACTTTTCTTCATACTCTTCTCTTCCTTTCCTCTTCGGCCTTTTTTCCAAAGATCTTATAATACGATAATACCCTCCCATTTGTGTTTTCGTCAATCATAAATTATAAATCCGGAAATTTTCACAGCAAAAAAGTTACTGTTCAAAGGTGTGTATAAGTCATTGTAAAAAGTGACGAAATTATTTTTTCTATTTTGTGGATAATTATCTTCAGCAGAAAAAACTGTGTTTATAGTTTTTTCTGCTGTTCTTTTTCACAAAAGTTATACACCGAATCTTATCCATTCTTTCAGACAGAGGCCTTATATCTGCTCATTTTCAATCTTATAATGGAGATTTATCCACAGTCAGATTGCCCAATGGGTCATTTCCGGGAATTCGCTTTTTTCTGCATTTCTGCTATACTTTTTTCAAGAAAGAGAGGTTGTTTTTATGGAGATTGATTTTATACAGGAACTAAAAAAACGTGATGAGCTTCTTGACGGCTATCTCAGGCAGATCGAGATCCAGGAGGAATTCATCCAGAAACAGAAAGAGCTGATCGAATATCTCGAGGATCATATCTCAAAGATCACAGATATCGTCAGCAGTGTTTAGCAGGACTGTACCGGAGGAAAACGTATGCCTGATACTTATGATCATATCACTCTCATGTGTCGGCTGAAAGCTGCACAACGCAGAAACAAAGAACTGGAATCTGGTGAAAGATATATCCAGTTAGAAGAACTTCATCAGAAAGAGTACAACGTTTATGAACATAAGATTGAGAAGCTGAAAAAAGAACTTGCAGATGCGCACAAAGAAACGATCCGTGTGCGCAATTACTGGTTTCAGGTACTGGAGGATATGCTCCGGGAGTTTGAAAAGGCACAAAAAAGGTCCGCGCAGGAACTCCGAAAAATGGAGATCCGTGCACTGAATGCAGAAAAGCAAAGAGATGATGCACTGGATAAAGCAGCCGTTTTCAGACATCAGTTTTATGAAGCGGCATCCAGACTGGAAGAAGAACAGGGAAAAAACAGGCAGAAAACCAGGCGGGCAGCCTGGCCACAAAGGGCACTGCCGGAAAAGGCAGGAGCCTACGCAGCCAGTTATCCTCCTTCCTCCACCTGAAGAAGTGCTCGAAGACTGTGTTTTTAAAAAGACTGCCAGGACCATCGTAAAGCAGATGGTAAGTATCCGTATGGTCCTGAATGTAACGGAATATCATGCAGATGTTTATTATAACAGTCATACGGGAGAACGTGCACATGCAGCATTTCCAGATGGAGTTATCGATGATGTGAATTATGATGGCAGCATACGGGCTTTTCTGTTCCTTCTGAACAATGACTGCTGTACATCCATTGATAAGAGCAGGGCTTTTCTGTCCGACCTGACGGGTGGAAAACTAAATATTTCCAAAGGCATGATAAGCAGACTAAACCGGGAGTTTGCTTTAAAAACTGAGCCTGAACGCAGGTCTGCCTATGCAGATATGCTGCTTTCCCCTGTTATGCATACGAATTGTACAAATGCCAGGGAAAACGGAAAGAGCTGCCAGGTATATGTCTGTGCAACCCCGGACGGAAAAGCCCTGTACTTTGCCCGCGAGAAAAAGGGACACGAAGGAGTAAAGGGTACGGTTACAGAAGACTATCAGGGGATCCTTGTCCATGACCATGATATTACCTTTTATAATTATGGAGCAGATCATCAGGAATGCCTTGCCCATGTACTGCGGTATCTGAAAGCCAGCATGGAGAATGAACCAGACCGTACCTGGAATAAAAAAATGCATGCACTGGTGCAGGAAATGGTCCACTTCCGAAATGGATGCCGGCAGCCACACGGACCAGATCCGGAAATAGTCTCCGGATTCGAAAAACGATACCGTGAGATACTGGAAACTGCCCGGAAAGAATATGAAAACATTCCGGCAAATGATTATTATAAAGACGGGTACAATTTATTCCTGAGAATGGAGAAATACATGCACAACCATCTGTTGTTCCTGCATGATATCCGGGTACCTGCCACGAATAATGAAGCCGAAAGGCTTCTAAGGAATTATAAGCGGAAACAGGCGCAGGCCGTGACATTCAGAAGTTTCGAAAGCATCGATTATCTCTGCCAATGCATGAGCATGCTTGTTTTGATGCGCCTTGAAGATCCGGCAAATATATATGACAGAGTGTCCAGAATATTTGGATAAAGAAAACCGATGGCTTTGACTGTTATCAGTCTACACCATCGGTTTTCTCAAGTCCAGCTAACCCTTGAACAGGAACCATAACCGCCCTGGCTGTATCCACAGGATGCTCCGCTTTATTATCAATATCCGTATCATTTCCAGAAAATATACTTCCTGCGAAATCAAGGACTTCTGATCCTGGCAGGCTGTCAATGCAGACAGCAGTTCCATTCCCGGTAAATGTATTGTTTAAGTAGCTCGGGGCGGTTCCATACGCAGAACTGGTATTAAATTTCAAAGCTGTATTGTTATTTGTGAAAGTACAAGCACTGGCATTGACCCATGCTCCGTTCTGTGCCAGAGCAGCGGTATCCCAGCCTTCGAAGGTGCACTGGGAAAGGAGTACAAGGCAATACGCATTCAGCCCGGTTCCTGAATTACCTTCGAAACGAATCCCCGACATCTCCGCATAATTTCCATTAAGCCCTCTCATGCTCACTGTTCCTGTAAAAGTAGTCTCAGCGTTTCCTTCTTTACTTCCATAAATCCCCCAGACGTGATTGCCGAAAGTAATATCTCCCTCATATGTCACTGCCGGAAGATGCAGATATACCGGTGTATCGGAAGACACCTCTTCTTCAATGGAAGCCAGCAGCGTCTTCAGATCATCCGTTGTTTCCATGGGAACATCTTCCGAAAAATAGGTGACTGCGGCCTGTTTTTCTATCGTAAGACGGGTACTGAGAGAAATGGTATCTCCATTTTTCATGGTCAGTGTCCACAGAATATCATTGGTGCCACTGTCAGAAGTATACATAATATCCGAAACATAGGCTGCATTCGGAAAACTTTCGTTATGTACCGGTTCTATATATTCCATTTTCTGTGAATCTTCAGATGGCTTTGTATCAACCACACAGGATTCCACCTCTTCTGAAAACTCCTCCCATGCCAGCTCTCCTGTCTCCTGATCGAACGCATACAGCTGACAGGGAAGTGCACTGTCCATGCCTTCTGACAAAGTATCTGTACGTTCTCCCTGTGCATGTCCCGTCACCCCATCTCCTTCAGAGAAAGTCAGCAGAACTTTATAAGATTTATCTTTATCTGGATAAACGATCTGCGCGCTGCCTTCATAAGTCTGTGGTCTGTGATGCAGAGAAATCAGCGTCCCCACTGCAGCAACTACAGCCAGTATTCCCAGAACCATAAGCATTTTCTTTTTCCACCTTCTCGGGGTCTTTACTTCTTTTTTTTCCATCTGAACTGCTGTGCAGTGTGGACAGAACGATGCGTTATCCGGAAGCGGATGCCCACATTTTATGCATTTTTTGCTCATTCTTCCTTCTCCTTTTACAGAACCTCCATCAAATGAAGAATATTTTTATACCTTTTCTCCGGGCTTACCATTGTACAGCGTTGTACGATCCGCCCTATTCTTCCACCTGCAAGCTTTCTGGAAGGATGTTCCCCTGTCACCATAATATTGAGCAGAACACCCAGCGCATAAATATCAGCACGCCCGTCTGACTGAGAGAGGCCGTATTGCTCCGGTGCGGCAAAACCGGTTGTACCCAGAATCTGAGTGTCTTCCTGGATAGCACTTTTATATATTCTGGAAGCATCAAAATCAATCAGTACCGCCTCTTTCCCACGTACAATAACATTGTCCGGTTTTACATCCCTGTGTACCACCCCCATGGAATGAAGCACCCACAATGCCGAACACAGCTGTCGTGTAATCTGCCTGGCCTCTGCTGCAGTCAGCAGACCACACTCCAGAATATCTCTGAGTGTATCCCCCTGTACATATTCTTCCAGCAGGACAGTCCTGCCGTCTCTTTCCCCTACTTCCATAATCTGGGGCAAATACGGACAGGAAATAGTGAGAAGCAGCTGATAAACTTCGCTGCTCCCATAAAAATGTCTAAAAATATAACGGGTGCCGCTGTCTCTGTGACGTACAAGTGAGACTTCGCCCCGTTCACTTTTCTTGATCAGCCTTATGGTATCATATTCATTATGAACTGCCTCAAGAAGGTTGTCATAAATATCCATATTTCTCATCCTCATTACTATGCGGTCTGCATATTGTTTTTCAGAACCATTTATAGTATATTGTTATTTGAATACACTATTTAGAATATTGTATCTTATTCAATAACTATTGTAAAGGCGCGGATTATGAAAAAGAAAAATACAGATGGTTTACAGCAGGAACTTATGGATTCACCGGATCTTACTCTGTTCCTGTCCCAGAACCAGGAACAATTTGTGAATAAAAGTGTATCTGAGTTATTAAACCATCTGTTTGAGAAGAAAAATATTTCCAAGGCTGCTCTTGCCAAAAAAGCCGGTATGAGTGAAATCTATCTTCACCAGATTTTCGCTGGCCGTCGGAATCCTTCCAGAAACCGTCTGCTGTGCCTGTGCTACGGTCTGGAAGCCAGTGTCGAAGAAACCCAGGAATTACTGAAACTCTGCGGAATGGCCCAGCTCTACCCGAAGCTGAAACGCGACGCTATCATCTATTACGGACTGTTGCATAAGCTCAGCCTGTTTGAAATTAATGATAAGTTGTTTGATGAGAATGAAGAAACCTTGTTCTGAACATATAATATAAGTAAAAAAAATCTACGTATTTTTCAAAAAATGGAGCCCCTTTATACAGGACTCCATTTCTCTTTGTAATACTATTTTACATTAACCTGTTACTTTTATTTTCGCCCCGGCTCCTTTTGCTTTAAGCAATTTCTTATATGAAGAAATCTTTGCTTTCGGAACTTTGAAAGTACAGGTTGCCTTTATTCCCTTGAATGCATTTGCTCCCACATTTTTATCTGTTAATTTGGAAGTATTCACAGTAACCTTAGCCAGTGATTTGCAATTGTAAAATGCCTTCGCACCAATCCGTCGTACATTACTTCCTATGGTAACAGACTTTAATTTCGACGCATTTGCAAATGCGGAAGAATCAATTCCTGTAATCTTGTAGGATACACCTCCAATTTTTACAGTTTTTCCTATCGTAAGGGATGTTCTCGTTTTCTTATCAGTAATCCCCTTTACACTCACTGTACCTTTTCCATTAACAGCAGCATTTGTTACTCTGTAGGTGATTTTGCTGACCGTGACCTTCTGCTTCTCAGGTAACGTAATCTTAAATGTTGCTTTCGCTGTAATTCCTTTATATTTGCCTTTTCCGGTAACAGTTATTGTGGCCGTTCCAATGTTTTTATTATTTTTATATGTTACTGTATAATCTGTATTTTTCTTTAATGTTTTGGAACCTTGTTTAACTGTAACACCTATTTCCTGTGATTTTCCATTATAAATAACAGATGATTTACTGACAGTTACCTTGAATGACCTTACCGTTCCACCCAAGTCGATAAATTCAATTCCCTCTGTACTTTCAGCATATTTCTCCGCTGCTGTGTCGGCGTAACCACTTAGTTTGAATTTTTCTTTTGGAAATGCAGGTTCGTATTTGTCATAATAAACTCTGTTTCCCTCTACACGCTTCACTGCCTTTGTGCCAAATGCATATTCTCCAATGTTCTTTACACTGGCAGGAACCGTTACCTTGTTTAATGCCGGGCAATTCAAAAAAGCTCTATGCCCAATTTCAGTAACTTTATCACCAAGAACCACTGATTTAAGATTTGTATAACCTTCAAAAGCTAATGAACTTATTTTTCCGCTCTTGATAGTGATTTCTTTTAATCCAGGTAATTCCTCTGGTTTTCCAATTCTTCCATCTTCACCCAGATGTGGCACCGTTAATTTTTCCACACCACTATTTCTCAGAAATCCTCTTTGTAATATTGTAACACTATCTGGGACAATAAGCTCTTTCAATGCTGTCATTTCCTCAAAAGCATCTACATCTATTTCTGTGACTCCTTCCGGCAGTATCAGTTCTGTAATAGATTTATCACCTGCAAAAGCACCTCTTCCAATAACTGCCGGACCATTTTCGAATGTTACATCTGCCAAATTTTCACAGCCACTAAAACAATAGTCCGAAAGCGTCACTTTTCCTGATATATGAACTGATTTTAACGCAGTAATTCCATTAAAGGCATTCTGATTTAAATTCAGATTTTCATCTCCGTTAATTACCAGACTCTGAACATCCCCTGAGATCCTTCCAATCTCCGCAACATCATTTCCAATCAGTAATGTCCATCCTGTACTGTTTGGGAGATATCCTTCTACCTTCCGGGCTGCCTGAACATCAATTACTTTTAAATTTTCACACTCACGAAAAGCATTTAATTGTAACTCTGTATTTTTTCCAGTAACCGTTACTTTTTCAAGACTGGATTCCTGGTAAAAAGAATCGCTGCACATACTAACCAGAGTCTGTGGAAGTACGAGTTCTTTAATACTTTCACATCCCAGAAAGCATCCCTGTCCCACGCTTGTCACATGATCCCACTTCACAGAACTAAGGGATTTACACGACATAAAACTGCCTCCACCTAACTCTGTAACCTGATTCAGATCTATCTCTTCCAGACCGGTTTCTGAAAAAGCACTATCTTCAATTTTCTTAATGTTATCGGGGATCACAATATGTTTCAAAGAAGTACATCCCGAAAACGTAGCAAACCCTATCGTATCATACTGTCCAGGCTCGATCGTAACATCCTGAAGCTTAGCACACCTCGAAAAAGCATGATAGCCCAGACTTTTTACATTTGATCCAATATATACCTTTTCCAATGATTCTGTACTCCATGGTGCAGAAGTCTGCCTGGAAGGCAATGTACCACCATAAATATACATCTCTTTCAATGAATCATTGCGTGAAAATATACTTACACCATAAGTAATATCAGTACACAAAAATGTAACCTTTTCAATCCTGGTATTACAAAATGCATAATCACCTATCTTCGTTACACTTTCAGGAATCGTCAGTTCGCCTCCCAGATTCTCACAATTCTCAAAAGCATTATAATCAATCGTCTTCAGTTCATTTCCAAATTCAACTTTCTCAAGACTCCCGCAGTTTCTAAAAGCTTCACTTTCAATGGTCGTTACATAGGGCATTTCAACAATATGGACCCCACTTCCTGCAAATCCTTCTGATTCAATAACCTTTACATTTTCTCCCAGCACAATCTTTCTTGCATACGCAGTGGAAAAAGCTCCTAAACCAATTGTCGTCACATTATCCGGAACAACCAGAACATCGCTTTCAGTGCCATGATACTTCACCAGGACTCCATCTTCTATCTCAAAATCATCTGATGCCGCCGCTGGCAGAACCGTATCCTCAAATTCTTCATTCTCCGTTTCTCTGTCCTCTGTTTCATCTTCTACAATACCAATATCCTGTGGCTGTGTCGCATCATCTTCGATTTCCTCTCCTTCCGAAAAGGCAGAAATATCTGTATCATCCACAGCATTACCTTCATCTGCTGTAAATTCAACATTCAGATCTGACGCCATTGTACTGACACCACCAGTTCCCACTGCTAATGCAAGATAGCACATGCAATTAATCAAAAACTTTTTCTTTTTCATAGACTTCTGTCTCCTTTCTTTTTTCTAAAATTCTACTATATCAAATTCAACAATTCAAGAACAAATATCTATCAATTTATCTTTTATGTAAAAGAATTCTAATTTTTCAACTTATTTCGCCTGAAAATACCAAAAGAGCTATCGGTCATTCCGTTTTTACCGATAGCTCTTCTTTATCCGTTCGTATTTTCATCATTGAAAGTTTAACTGCATTTTTCCTGAAGTTTAGCAACCTGATCTGTTAGAGAATTAATTCTAATCTCATTCATCATTACCCTGTTCATCCAGGTAATCGGCACATTCATCTTATCGATTACATTCTGGTAATTCTCTGCAAGGATGGAAAGATTTTTGTCTGTTGTGTTCTCCAAATGCAATTTAATATCCGCAAAATTATTTCTGGTCTCTTCTTCAAAACGCTCCTGACGCTTTTCCATTCGATCCATTCGGCCTTCAAAACCATCCATTCGACCTTCAAAACCATCCATTCGAATTCCAAACCCTTTGACCTCTGCTAAAACAGCTTCCAGTATTTGTCTGTCTGTCACCAGTTCCACCTCCTTTTACAGCCCGTATTGTTCTTATGTATGTGACTGATTATAACACGGACCTCAAACTCTGTCTACCCTTCAGACCCATTATTCATCTTTTCCTCAATCGCAGCTCCAACTCTGTTATAAATGTTTACCGCATCCTGAATATGGGGGATTGTATTTGTATTATCACCGACTGCTCCTGCGGAAACGAAAATATATTCTCTGCCTTCAATCTCTGCAAAACTTGTCAGGCAGTGTCCGGCCTCGCTGGTGTATCCGGTCTTGCCACCCAGGATCTTTCCACCTGTTACTGTGGGATCGGACAGGTTTTTAAACATGGTGCTGTAATACGTGATGCCATCCGGGTGGATATTGGTCACTCCTGTGGAATGTCTGGGGCTTTCCACGATCTCACGAAACGTATCATTCTTAATGCAGTACTTCATCAGTACCGCTATATCCTTAACCGTGCTGTAATGATCCGGATTATGCAGCCCTGTAGAGTCACAGAAATGCGTATTGTCCATTCCAAGCTTCGCAGCCTTCTTATTCATCAACTCTGCGAAATCCGCCTCGGAACCGCTGATGGTATCTGCCAGAGCAATACAACACTCAGCTCCCGACGGAAGCATGGCACCATAAAGAAGATCGATCACCCGCACATCTTCACCCGGCTGAAATCCCGCCTGAGTCGCATCCTGCTCATAGAGCCCGGCAAACATCTCATCCGTCAGCGTAATCTTCGCCTCCAGATCATCCAGATTCTCGATAGCCACGATCACTGTCATGATCTTCGTCATGGAAGCAGGATAGATCCGCTCCTCTCCATTGATCTCTCCCAGTATCTTACCACCCCGCGCCTGCATCAGGATCGCATTGGGACTGTTGATCCCGCTGATATCCACTTCCTTCAAAATTGGCTGCTGAAACTGCGCAAACCATTCCTTCATACCTTTATTCCAGCCAACCATTATGACCAGCGCACAGATCACGATCACCTCAATAAATGTACACAACACAATCCTGCCCGCATTTCTCCGGGCATAACCCCTTCTCCTTCTGCGTCTTCTGGCTGCCAAAGTAATTCCTCCTGTCTGTCACTATCTATATCTGCTATCATATAACACATACATCTAAAATATCTCTATCATCCATTCATCCTCCCTACTATAACACACTCTCTCGAAATCCTGTAACCCCCTTCTTTCGCCAAACTGAAATACCAAACCAGGCAGATATTCACAATTAAAGAAAGGTACTTCCTAATCCGGTTAAAAAAGAGTGCAAAAAAGCCCCCGAATTTCTTCGGGAGCTTCATTTTGCTTAAATTTATTGTGCTAACTTAACCGGGTTGATCTTCACACCAGGTCCCATTGTCGGAGCGATTACAACGCTCTTTAAATACTGACCTTTCAGTGTGCTTGGTCTAGCCTTAACGATAGCATCGATCAGCGTCTGGAAGTTGTCGCTTAACTGTTCCTCTGTAAAGGATGCTTTACCAACCGGAACATGAATGATGTTGGTTTTATCAAGACGGTACTCAATCTTACCTGCTTTGATATCGTGAACTGCTTTAGTAACGTCCATTGTTACTGTACCAGCTTTCGGGTTTGGCATTAAACCTTTCGGTCCAAGTACACGACCAAGACGACCTACAACACCCATCATATCTGGAGTTGCAACAACAACGTCAAAGTCTAACCATCCTTCGTTCTGAATCTTCGGAATAAGATCCTCAGCTCCTACGAATTCAGCACCTGCTGCTTTTGCTTCTTCAGCTTTAGCATCTTTAGCGAATACTAAAACACGAACTTTTTTACCAGTACCATGTGGCAGAACTACTGCACCACGGATCTGCTGATCTGCATGACGTCCATCGCAGCCTGTACGGATATGAACTTCGATAGTTTCGTCAAATTTAGCAACTGCAGCTTTTTTAACTAAGCTGATAGCTTCTGCGGTATCATATAATGTAGCGCGGTCTACTGCTTTAGCAGCTTCCACGTATTTCTTTCCTCGTTTCATTTCTA
>OLPC01002533.1_pt1 | contig 13502 bp, 12 predicted proteins | sample 1672341 | NCBI WGS metagenome assembly OLPC01 (sample SAMEA3136673, study PRJEB25190) | human gut metagenome | reverse complement strand
TGGAACGTCAGCTTGATCCGGTCGATAAAGTCCTTGCGGAAGAGCTTGTCCCAGGGCCATCCAATAAAGCTTTGGAATAGCTTTCCGCAATACTCGGCATGCTCGACGGAGCAACCAAAATCCATGCCGTTAAGCGCACCGCCGATGGGCCAGGTGTTGCCCGTCTCGTTATCGAAGCCTTCCGATTTGGCGATGGCGATATCCGCATGGTTTTTTTCAATGACATCGACAAGCTCTTCGAGGGCTGTCTTTTCGATATAGTCGTCCGCATCGAGGAAGTAGAGGTATGTGCCCCGAGCTTTGGCCATGCCGTTGTTGCGTGCCACTCCGGCAAACTGGTTTGCCTGTTCAACAAGTGTGACGCGTGAATCTTTGCAAGCAAACTCCGCTACGACATCGCGCGTGCTATCGGTCGATCCGTCGTCCACGACGATGACCTCGATATCGCTGAGCGTTTGGGCAAGGACGCTCTCCAGCGTTTGCGCAATATACTCCGCCGCATTGTAGCTGGGGATGATTACGGAGACGATAGGCATGTCTTGTCCTTTGGCTTGAGGGTAATGGTACGGGATGCCTCTGGCGTAGGCCGGGGCGGCTTGTGGCGGCGCTAGTCCTTGTGCCACAGGTCGCGCGTGTAGACTTTGACGGCTACATCCAAAAGTTCATCGTTAAAACGATTGGCGATAATCAGATCGCAGGACTCCTTAAACTGCGCCAGGTCGTGCGTTACCGGGATGCCGTGGAACTGCTCGGCATCGAGTGTTGGCTCGTAAATAACGAGCCCAGCATCGCGCTTGTGCAGCTCGTCAATGATATCGACAATCGAGCTTTGGCGGAAATTGTCCGATCCCGCCTTCATGGCAAGGCGATAGGCGCCAATCATCTTTGGCCGCTTGGCCAAGATGCGCTCCACTATGAAGGCCTTGCGCGTGGCGTTCGAGTCGACGATGGCGCGCATGAGGTCTTGTGGGATATCTTCGTAGTTTGCCAAAAGCTGTTTGGAGTCTTTTGGCAGGCAGTAGCCGCCATAGCCAAAAGATGGGTTGTTGTAATGGTTGCCAATGCGGGGGTCTAGGCATATGCCATCGAGTATCTGCTTGGTGTCGAGTCCCTTGCTTTCCGCATAGGTATCCAGCTCATTGAAGTACGAAATACGTAGAGCTAGATAGGTGTTGGCAAAGAGCTTGATGGCTTCCGCCTCGGTGGCGCCCGTCACCAATACGGGGGTGTCGTCGTCTTCCGATCCATCGGCAAGCAGGCGTGCAAAAAGCTCAGCGTCTTCTTTGCGTGCGGGGTCTGGCGTGCCAACGACAATGCGCGAAGGGTGCAGGTTGTCGCCTAGAGCATGTCCCTCGCGCAGGAACTCGGGGGAGAACAGGATGCGAAGCTGTGGGTATTGCGTTGCAATCTGCTCGGTATAGCCAACGGGAATCGTTGACTTGATGACTACAAGCGCATCGGGGTTGAGGGCGGCGGCAAGATCGAGGACGCTTTCGATGCTCGTGGTATCAAAGCTGTGCGTCGTGTCGTCGTAGTTGGTGGGCGTGGCGATAATCACGATGTCGGTATCAGCGTATGCCGCATGGGAGTCGGTCGTTGCCGTGAGAGTTGCGGGGCGGCTTGCGAGATATGCCTCGATCAGCTCGTCGCGGATGGGCGAGATTCTTGCATTGATGGATTCGACGCGGTGGGCGTCGATATCGATGGCGGTGACGTCGTGATGTTTGGAAAGCAGGCATGCGAGCGAGAGGCCCACATATCCAACGCCCGCTACGGTAATCTTCATATCCGATCCTTAACGCCTGAGGAGTGTTCTAGGGATAGCGGTAATTGCTCTGCCTATTTTAAAGGAGATGCTACTCTCAAATTTTGCTTTAGTGACGTTTTCTGCATCGTGGTAAGCGGCGTTGCGTGCTGCTTGCAGTTCCGATTCTCGATTTCTTGTGTATCGCGCTCGTTGTTCAACGAGTTCATAAAATAGAATTTGCTCCTCGGGCGCATAGAGGGCCAGCAGTTCGGAAATTTCGCTCGCGTCTAACGCACTGTAATAATCAGAGGCTGAAGAGAGCCACATATCGATGACGCTTGCACAGTCGTCGATGCAGCGAACGACGACTGTGCTTTTAGATAGGTAACCAAGTGCTTTAAGAGCACATTTAAAGTAGCCATCAAGATTGGTCGTACTGGCGGTTTTAGTCATAATCGAGTTGGGGCGCACGCGGCGTATATAAATCTCGTTCGCTATAAACTTGACTTTGCTTGCATGGAGTAATGCCTCGAAGCTGAAGAGGTTGTCTTCATGAATGATTCCATTGCAGAAGCGTAACTGAGCGGATTTAAGAAAAGAGAGACTGAATGCCTGACGGCAGACATTGGGGCGAAAGTCGCCGTTGGGTAGAACCGAGTGCAGGTATTCTTGACCGGACATTACCGCTGGATAACTTCCTTTTCTTTTGTAAAAGGAGAGATATGCTGGTTTTTCTTTCTTTAGCTGCTCGCTTTCATACAATGGCTGTGAGCCAAAGGCGAGGATGTCGAGGTTGTTGTTCATAAATTGTTGGACAATGAGCTCGAAAGCTTCGTTGGTGAACATATCGTCCGCATCAAGGAAGAGAACGATTCCGTCGGCGCTGCAGTTCTGTTTAATCCAATCCAAACCGGTGTTTCTAGCTGCAGAAACACCCTCGTGGCTATTGGGGATAACCTTTTTCGAAAAGCCTTCAATCGAGAGTTCATTCATTTTCTTTAGAGTTTTGTCTTCGGATCCATCGTCAATAAAAATGACGACTTTGTTACCTGAATAGGTTTGGTGGGAAAGCGACTGAGCGAGACTATCGAGATATGTTTCGGCGTTATAACCAGGAACGATCGTGTACATAGTCGGTTCAGTTGGCATGATTGCAATTCTGCTTTCTCTTATCAGATTTGGACTCGTGCTGGTGTTTTTTGCGGGTTATTCTTAATCTTATTTTAGTGACTTAGGCACTTTCAAGTGTGAACACTTAGGGGTCACGGCTTATTTGCTGCATAAAGGCCTGGCTTTTCTGCTTCCCGTTGACATCGGCAAAACGCCCCGCACAGCACTTGCTGCACGAGGCGTAGCCATAAACAATGGGGTGCGCCATGTCGGATTCGAACCAACGACCTTGGGATTAGAAGTCCCCTGCTCTATCCAACTGAGCTAATGGCGCATGTGCACCTGATTATACCGTGCCTGTCCGGTTCGTGATATGACAAATAAAGCTTTGGGATTGCTACTTCATGTATGGGATAATCATCCCATAATTATGGTATTCTCAGCATAACAGCAGCTAAGGAGGACAGTATGCCCATCTGTGTTCCCATCAAGGACCTTAAGGATACGTCGAAGTTCGCAAATACGGTTCTTTCTGCCACGGAGCCGGTTGTCGTTACAAAGAATGGCAAGGAATCGTTCGTTGCCATGTCTCCGGCCCAGTATGAGGGCCTGCGCCTCGAGGCTGCCCGTTCGCGTCTGTACCAGATTCTCGATGAACGCGAGGCACAGATTGCGGCGGGAAACGTCCATGAAGCGGAGCAGACTGCCGACTACCTCAAGGCGCGCTATGGCCTATAAGGTTGTTGAGACCGATGCCGTGCGCGATGAGCTTGTGAGGACGTTAGATTATCTGGAGTTCGTGCTGTTCGAGCCTTCATTTGCTAAGAAGCTTGCCGGGGCGTATCTGGAGTTCCTCGGTAACATCAAATCATTTCCTGCTATGTACCCCGAGGCCAGGGACTCGCGATTGCGGGCGGCTGGCTACCGCAAGGCGAGTCTGCTGGGCTATGTTGTCTTGTATTTGGTCAAGGGCGATACGGTTACGGTCGTTCACCTGTTTCATCAATCGCAGGATTACGCGCAATTGGTTTAGTGGCTACTGTCCCTCTGTCTTCGCTACTCCACGTCCTTATCGGGCTGGATGAGCTCCTCGTAACGGCTGATATGCTCGCGGCCGCCTTCGATCTCGGGCAGCAAGAAGTAATAGAGGGTTTCGACAATCGCCATGGCCGAGATTTTGGAAAACGCGAAGTCGCCCGTGGTGAGCAGTGCCTCGTGGTTTACGGTGCGCAGCACGTATGATGCCTGGCGAGCGAGGGGAGACTGCTCGTCACTTGTGATCACAATCACGCAGGCGCCGCGGTTTTTGGTTGCCTGGGCAATGCGCATCAGGCGCTGGGAACGTCCGGAGTTGGAGATTACGAGCAGGACGTCTTCGGGCTGCATGGTGAGGGCAAAGCCCACGGCAATCTCGCTTACCTCGTGCGTGGTGCAACGCAGTCCCAGCTGAGAGAATTTGAACGTGGCATCGAGTGCCACGGAGTTGGTGTTGCCCACAGCGACAATCTGGATAACGCCGGCACCTGCCAAGCGCTTTACCACCGCGCTGACCGTCGGTCCATCGAGGCCGCGCAGCGTTGCCTCGAGCTCGCCTACCTTGGTGGCCAGGATGCTTTTAAGCGAGTCTTCCACATTTTCGAGCGACACCTCGCCGTCTAAGTCCAGCCCGTCGTGCTTGAGCGTGAGGTCGCGCCCGAGCGAAAACTGGAAGCTGCGGTAGTTGTCAAAACCCAAGCGTTTACAAAAGCGCGAGATCGTGGCCTCGGAAGTGCCGCTGCGGCGCGCGAGCTGTGCGGCGGTCATGGTGGGGGCCTCGTCACGATGCTCCAGGATGTAATCTACGATGCGCTGCTCCGAGCTCGAGAATTCACGAGTAGACGTGATGAGGGATAGCGCGCTGAGCTCTCCACTTGCCATGAAAACCTCCGCAATTCGGTGAACGGTATTGGTCAATTAGCTACTGAAACCATTATCACGGCTTCTGAGCTGGTATTTGACGAAAACATTTCATACACCGTTCACCGGCATGAAAGAACCTTTCACCATGTGCGGTATCCCGCTGTGAAGAAGCCGTGTACGCACGTGCTATGATTTTCGGCGAAAACCCGGGAGGAGTGCGCGTTGCACGTCTTGCGGATGATCGAGGATGCAGCGCCCAAAAGGGGAGGGCGCTCACTTCTAGAGAGAAGGAGGGACGTATGGCTCAGCAGTATGACGTTATCGCGGCAACCGGTTGTCCGACCGGCATCGCGCATACCTTTATGGCAAAGGAAGCGCTGGAGAAGGCTGCGGCTGAGCGCGGGCTCACCATTAAGGTTGAGACCCACGGCCAGGTTGGAATCGAAAACGAGCTTACCCCCGCAGAGATTGCCGGCGCCCGTGCCGTCGTGGTCGCTGCCGATAAGGACGTTCAGGCAGAGCGTTTTGCCGGTAAGCCCCAGGTGACGGTCGGCGTGTCCAAGGCTCTGTCCGTCGAGGCCGCAGGTGCCCTGATCGACCGTGCCCTGGCTGCCAAGGGTGACGCTTCTAAGGTCGTCGCTGCTGCAGACGACGTTGCAGAGGAGAAGGAGTCCATCGGACACCAGCTCTATAAGCACCTTATGAACGGCGTTTCCCATATGCTCGTGTTCGTCGTCGCCGGCGGCGTGCTTACCGCGGTGTCGTTCCTGTGGGGCATCATGTCGTTCGACTCTACGAACGTCCAGTACAACACCTTCGCCGCAATGCTCAAGATTATCGGCGGCATTGCCATGAACCTCATGGTTCCCGTGCTTTCGGCCTATATCGCCGAATCCATCGGCAAGCGTCCGGCGCTCGTTCCCGGCTTTGTTGCCGGTATGATCGCCATCACCGGCCTCCCCGTCTCGCCCGAGACCGGTCTGATCGACGCCGGTGGCTCGGGCGTGGGCTTCGGCTTCCTCGGCGGCATCGTTGGCGGTTTCCTTTCTGGTTACGTTATCCTGCTGCTGGAGAAGGTTTTTGCCAAGCTGCCTCAGAACCTCAACGGTCTGAAGGCCATTTTCCTGTACCCGCTGTTCTCTACGTTCATCGTGGGTATGGTTATGCTCGGCATCTCCGGTCCCATGGCTGCCATCAACACTGCCATGATGGACTTCCTCAAGGGCCTCTCGGCCTCCGGCCCCATTGTCCTGGGCCTGGCCATTGGCTGCATGTGCGCCTTTGACATGGGTGGCCCGGTCAACAAGGCCGCATACGTTACCGGTACCGCTATGCTTACCGAGGCTCTCGCCGCAGGTGTTGGCACCGATACGTACAACTTTGGCACGAACTTCATGGCTGCTGTTTCCGCCGCCTGCATCGTTCCTCCGCTGATCACCACCTTTGCCGTGGTTGTGGGCAAGAAGTACTTTAGCCAGGAAGATCACGACGCCGGTATCGTCAACTTCATCCTGGGCTGCACGCACATCACCGAGGGCGCCATTCCGTTCATGACCAAGAACATCTGGCCCGTCATGCCCATCATGATGCTCGGTTCCTCTATCGCTTCGATCCTGACCATTATGTTCAACGTTCACGATCCGGCGCCTCACGGTGGCTTCCTGGTCCTGCCCGTTGTCGAGAACGGTCCGCTTTGGGTCCTCGCGATCCTCATCGGCGCTGTGGTCGGTGGCATCCTGTTCGTGGCCTTCAAGAAGTACGACTTCGAGAAGAACCAGAAGGCCGCTCCTGCAGCCAAGCCGGTTGAGGCCCCCAAGGCCGCTGCCGTCGAGGCCCCCAAGGCCGAGGCTGCCGACTTCGTGAAGGTCGAGAATGTCTTTGTCGCCGAGGACTTCGCTTCTCGTGACGAGGCTCTGAGCTTCGTTTCCAACCAGGCTGTTAAGGCCGGTATCGCCAGCGATGCCGACGCCGTGATGAACGCCTTCCTGGCCCGCGAGGCCGAGGGCACCACGGGCATGATGGAGGGCTTCGCTATTCCGCATGCCAAGTCCGACGCCATTACCGAAGCTGCCGTCATCGTCGTCAAGGACGAGTCCGGCGTGACCGGTTGGGACACCATGGACGGCGCTCCCGTCAACGTGGCTATCGCCCTGCTCATCCCCGGTGCCCAGGCCGGCACTACGCACCTCAAGATCCTGTCTAAGGTCGCCGAGGCGCTCATGGACGAGGACTTCCGTGCCACCGTCAAGGGTTCTACCGACGCTGCCGAGATCGCCAAGACGATCAACGCCCGCCTGGTCTAATTCGTCGGTACGCGAATAACATCGCCCCCTGTATATAAGGCGGAGTCCCTCTCCAGGGCCTCCGCCTTTTTCGATAACAGAGAACGCACTGGTTGATCCCATCAGCTAGAATTTCTTTCAGCCGACATTACTCTGGACCGACTGAGTTTCCGCAGCTTGCTCGCCCACAGGGGCCCGCGCGCGGCCTGTGAGATTTATCGCGAGTTCCGCACGAGCCGAAGAGCACTTAATGTGCTCTTCGTGCGAGCAGGACTGTAGAGCAGGAAATCTCACAGGCCGCGCACGGGCCCCTGTGGGCGAGCAAGCGGACGACAAACACATCTGTCCAATAATTCGTCTGAAACATAATGAAAAACCGTTTGATGTGAGTTAATATAAACAACGTCGTGAATCTGACTCCTGCCACATGCATGACAGGGGTTAAACACAAAAAGGAGTCAACTATGGTTTCTGAGAAGGCTACCCTCGTTAATCCTCAGGGTCTGCACATGCGTCCGGCTGGTCTGTTCGCCTCCACCATGGGCAAGTATGCCTGTGACGTGACGGTCGTCACCCCCGAGAAGGAGGTCAACGGCAAGTCCCCGATGGCCCTCATGGCTGCTGGTATCCCCTGCGGCACCGAGGTCGAGGTCAAGTGCGACGGCGCTGACGAGGCCGAGGCTCTGGCTGCTGCCATCGAGCTCATCAAGAGCGGTCTTGGCGAGTAGAACTCAAACGGGTCGCATGTTGAACAACTAAGTTCATATTTGGGGGCGCAGTGACCTGTTGTAAGGTAGCTGCGCTCTTTTGTCATGGATATGGCAAAACGCTTTATCACATGACACGGAGAGAGGAATGGGAATGTATCAGGGAGTCAACGCTTCCGAGGGCATCGGTATCGGCACCGTCATGGTCGCCGTCGATCCCGACTTGACGTTTGAGCCGCACGAGGTTGCTGATTCGGCAGCAGAGAAGGAGCGCTATCAGACCGCTCTTTCGGTCTTCTGCGAGAAGACCCAGGCTCAGGCCGACCACATGAAGGAGACGGTGGGTGAGGCCGAGGCCGAGATCATGAGCGGACACATTGTCTTGGCTCAGGACCCGGGCATGACCGACGCCATCAACGCCGCCATTGACGGCGGTACCTGCGCCGAGCAGGCGCTCATGGACACCTCGACCATGTTCGAGAACATGTTCCTGTCCATGGACGACGAGATGTTCCGTCTGCGCGCGGCCGACATCGCCGACATCCGCACCGGTATTCTGGCCGAGCTGCTGGGCAAGGAGGTCGTCGACCTCTCCGTCCTGCCCGAGAACACTGTCGTTGTCGTGCACGACCTCACGCCGTCCATGACCGCCACGATCGATAAGGCTCACGTTGCCGGTATCGTCACCGAGACCGGTGGCCGCACGTCGCACTCCGCGATCATTGCGCGCGCCCTCGAGATCCCGGCTGTCCTTTCGGTTTCCAACAGCTGCACCGCGCTGCGCAACGGTATGACCGTTGTCGTCGACGGTGGCAAGGGTATCGTCGAGGCCGATCCCGATGAGGAGACGCTCGCCGCCTACACCGCCAAGGCCGAGGCCTTCGCCGCCGAGAAGGCAGCCCTCGAGGCCTTCCGCGGCAAGCCTTCCGTGACTGCCGATGGCATCAAGAAGATTATCGCCTGCAACATCGGTAACCCCGATGACGTGCCCAACGCGCTCGATCACGACGCCGAGGCCATCGGTCTGTTCCGCTCCGAGTTCCTGTTCATGGACTCCGCTGAGCTTCCTTCCGAGGAGGAGCAGTTCAACGCCTACCGTAAGGTCGCCAGCGCGCTCAAGGGTGCTTCGGTCATCATCCGCACGCTCGATGTGGGTGGCGACAAGGAGATTCCGTATCTGCACATGGTCAAGGAAGACAACCCCTTCATGGGCTTCCGCGCCGTGCGTTACTGCCTGGCCAATCCCGACCAGTACAAGGTCCAGCTCCGCGCTCTGCTGCGCGCTAGCGCCTTCGGTGACGTCAAGATCATGATCCCGCTCGTCACCTGCGTCGAGGAGGTCTTGGCTGTCAAGGAGCTCGTCGAGCAGTGCAAGGCCGAGCTGACCGAAGAGGGTCGAAAGTTCAACGAGAACATCGAGGTCGGCATTATGGTCGAGACGCCCGCCGCTTCGCTGCTCGCAGACCGTCTGGCCGAGGTCGCCGACTTCTTCTCCATCGGCACCAACGACCTGATCGGCTACACCATGTGCGCCGACCGTGGCAACGACACCATCTCCAACCTGTACCAGGTTTACTATCCCGCCGTGCTCCGCTCGCTCAAGAACATCATCGAGAGCGGTGTGAAGGCCGGCATCATGGTCGGTATGTGCGGCGAGGCCGCTGCCGATCCGCTGCTCGAGCCGCTGCTGATCAGCTGGGGCCTGGAGGAGTTCTCGATGAGCGCTCCGTCGATCCTGCGCGCCCGCAAGACCATCAGCCAGTGGACCAAGGCCGAGTGCGACGAGCTCGCCGAGAAGGCACTCGCCTGCAACACCGCCGCCGAGGTCAAGGCACTGCTCGAGTCCGCTGCTCGCTAATTTGGTATCAGAGGTAACCGCGTGGTTGGAATGGGCCGGCCACGCGGCCCTCACATATACAGGGGGTACTGTAAATGTTCTACACGCTAACTGCTAATCCGGCTGTCGACATGACGGTTTCGAGCTCTCCGCTCGAGCCCGACGAGAACGTCCGCACCGGCTCGGCCAGCTACACGGCTAACGGCAAGGGCCTCGACGTGTCCTTCGCCTTTAAGAAGATGGGCGTCGACACCGTCGCGCTCGGCTTCTTCGCTGGCTTCACGGGCAAGTTCATCGTCGAGGAGGTCATGAACCTGGGTTGCCTCTGCCGCCCGGTCTGGACCGACGGTATCACGCGCATTAACACCTACGTCAACGATGGCCAGCACGAGTACGGCATCCTGAACCCGGGTGCTCCTATTACGCCGCAGCACCAGGAGGAGCTCTACAACATTCTGGATACCGCGGGCGATCTTGAGTGCCTGATCGTCTCCGGCTCCGTTCCTCCCAAAGCTACGCCCGACTTCCTGGCTCAGGTCATGGAGCACGCTCAGGCTCGTGGCGCCGACGTCGTCCTGGACCTGTCCTCTGACAAGCTCAAGGAGCTCGCTCACAAGAAGCCGCTGCTCATCAAGCCGAACCATCACGAGATGAAGGCCATCTTCGGCGTGCCGGTCGATACCGACGACGAGGTTCGCGTTGCCATGAAGATGGCTCACGACGCTGGCGTTCAGAACGTGCTGCTCACCCGCGGTAGCCGCGGCGACGCTTACTTCTCTAACGGCGAGGACATCTGGTACGCCAAGCGTGAGTTCAACATCAAGCTGGTTTCTTCCGTCTGCGCCGGCGACTGCACCCTCGCTGCGTTCCTGCACAAGTGGTACAGGGATCGCGACAACGTCGAGGAGGCCATGAAGCTCGCTATGGCCACCGGCGCCAACGTTGCCGAGTCCGTCGGCATTGGCGACTTTGGTCACGTCGACGAGTACAGCAAGCGCGTTGCTGTCCGCAAGCTCGATCGTCAGTAATCGAAACGCGACATATTCGTGCGCATGTGGCGCCCCGGTTTCGGCTGGGGCGCCTTTTTGTTCCGCCACGGGGGAGAGGTGCCCCGCCGTACTTCATCGCTTCCACACCGTTCACCGAGTTGTCCTAGCCTTTTACCGATGCGTGGAATATACTTTCATTAACACGTTGCTTCGTGAAAGGAACATTCATGATTTACACGCTCACTGCAAATCCCGCCATTGACTACAACATCGCCTGCGACGGCCTTGCTGCCAACACCGTCACGCGTACTCGCAACGCCGTCTACACGCCCAACGGCAAGGGCCTCAACGTCTCGTTTACGCTTGACCACTATGGTGTCGACACCACGATCCTGGGTTTCTTCGCCGGCTTCTCGGGTGAGTTTATCGTTAAGGGCGCCGAGGCCCTGGGCGTGCCCGTCAAGCCCGTGTGGACCGACGGCATCACGCGCGTCAATGTGTTCCTCAACGCCGGTCCCGACACCGAGTACAACATGGTCAATGCCGGTGCCGCCATCAATGAGGCCAACGAGCAGGAGATGTTTGAACTTATCGATTCGCTCGATGACATGACCTGCCTGGTCATCAGCGGCTCGCTGCCTCCCAACACTTCCGAGGGCTTCTTGGCCGAGGTCCTGCGCCGTGTCAAGGCCAAGGGGGCCGAGTTCGTCCTCGACATCTCGAGCCATCAGCTGGCAGACCTCATTGCTCTGGAGCCACTGCTGATCAAGCCCAATGATGACGAGCTGCTCGACATCTTTGGCATCAAGGTGAGCGGTGGCGACGACGAGTCCGTCAAGGGCGCGATGGCCGAGCTGCACGCCAAGGGCGCCAAGAACGTGCTGCTGACCCTCGGTGGCGACGGCGCGTACTTCTCCAACGGCGAGCATATCTGGTTTGCCAACCGCACCTTCGACGTCAAGCTGCTGTCGACGGTGTGCGCCGGCGATTCCTCGCTCGCTGCCTTCTTGTCCGTGTGGCACGACGCCCCCGAGCGCGTCGAGGACGCCCTGCGTCTTTCGATGGCCACCGGCGCCAACGTGGTCGAGTGCCCCGGTCTGGGCGATTTTGCCAAGGTGGACGAATATAAGAAGCACATCGAGGTTCGCCAGGTCTGCTAGCCGCATCGATACATCGTTGCCGAACACCCGCTTTGGATTACCAAGGCGGGTGTTTTTTGCGCGCTGAACATATGTGGTGTCTGCTGTCTCGTTTTATCTAATCAACGACGCGATTGCGTGTGCGCGCTTTCTCGTTTCTTGTTAGACTTCTTGAGAACCATCGATTAACGCTCACAAGTGCAGGAGGCCATAGGCATGTGCAATGTTTCGCTCAACGGTACGCAACCGTCCGATGCCTCCCTGCGCGTCCTGCGTGCGCTTGAGGCGGCTGGTCTTGAGGCTTGGTACGTAGGCGGTTGGGTGCGCGACGCCCTGATGGGGCGCCCCAGCCACGATGTTGATATGTGCTGTAGCGGCCTGTGGCAGGAGTCCAAGGCGGCGCTCGAGGCCGCCGGCATCGTGGTTGTGGAGTCGGGCATTAAATTTGGCGGAATCACGGCTATTTCCGATGGCGAGCGTATCGAGGTCACTACGTACCGTCTGGATGGCTTCTATACGGATGGGCGCCATCCTCAGAGCGTGGAGCGTGCCGCCTCGCTCGAGGACGATCTGGCGCGCCGCGACTTTACCGTCAACGCCATGGCCTGGCATCCCGAGCGCGGGCTTGTCGACCGCTACGACGGCCAGGGTGACTTGGAGCGCAAGCTGATTCGCGCTGTCGGCGATCCCAAGCGTCGCTTTAACGAGGACGCTCTGCGCATGCTGCGTGCGGTGCGCTTTGCCTGCCGTCTGGACTTTATGATTGAGCTCGAGACTAAGCGTGCGCTTGCCGAGTGCGCGCCGCTGCTCGATGCCGTGGCGCGCGAGCGCGTGGGTATTGAGCTCGAGGGCATTTTCTCGACTGGCCACGGGGGAGACGCGATGCTGCGCTACCCCGAGCTCATCTGCGCCGCCGTGCCCGAGTTGGCAGCGGGTCGCGGGTTTGATCAACGCAGTGTCTATCATGCTTTTAACGTCTACGAGCATATCGCCCGCGTGCTGACGGTGGCAGGGGAGCTGGCGCTGTGCGACGGCGTCGTGCCATCGTCGAGCCTTATGTGGGCGGCGTTTTTGCACGACGTCTCCAAGCCTGATTGCTTTACGGTCGATCACGCCGGCAGCGGCCACTTTTACGGTCATCCCGAGCTCGGCGCCAAGAAGGCGCGTGTCATCATGGATCGCCTGGCACTCTCGCACGATTTGGTGCGCGATGTGTGCCTGCTGATCAAATACCACGATAAGCCGCTGCGCCCCGAGCGATCCTGCCTGCTCAATATGATGCGCGCGCTTTCGGGCGAGGGTGTCGATACGCCGCGTCTGATGGACGAGCTCATGGACCTTAAGCGTGCCGATACGCTTGGCAAGGCGCCCTCGTGCTTCTATTACGTCGAGACGATCGAGGAGATGCGCTCGCTCGCCCACGAACTGCTTGAGGCGGGGGAGCCCTATACGCTCAAGATGCTTGCCATCAACGGCGGTGACCTGATCCGTGCCGGAGTCAAGCCCGGGCCGGAACTGGGTCAGCTTCTCAACTCCGCCCTCGACGCCGTGATCGAAGACAATATTCCCAACGAGCGCGAAGCTCTTTTGGTCCATCTCAACTTGAATTAGCTACCCAGTTTACCTGCGTGTTCCATAACCTGACGACAATTTTTCGGCAATTTGGAATTTCTTCTTGCGCTGACGTTTTTTGTCCCGTAATATATTTTTTCGCAGCACGGCAGTGCAGATGTCATGTGGCCCGTTCGTCTAGCGGTTTAGGACGCCGCCCTCTCAAGGCGGAGATCACCAG
>OLPC01002532.1_pt1 | contig 13505 bp, 18 predicted proteins | sample 1672341 | NCBI WGS metagenome assembly OLPC01 (sample SAMEA3136673, study PRJEB25190) | human gut metagenome | reverse complement strand
CAATTTCTTCCTTTATCAGACTTCCTACACTTGAAAAGTGCGAACATAAAAATAGGTTCATCAATATTCTCCTTTATAAATTGCGATTTGCAAGGAACAATTCCTTGTCCCCTACACCATAATTACTATGTATTTGCATCTACAAACTAGAAGTTGTTTATTAAACCTTTTTAACCTTAACCAACAACATCATAGGTCTACGCATTTCATTACACATTCCCGGCATACCCATCATATCTGCCGGAGGCATTGCTTCCTCAATAGCCTCAATTTGAAAACCACATTTTATAAGTGGATTCAATATCTGCGTTAATGTGTGGTGCTGTTTAATTACTCGTTGACCAAGAAAATTGGTTTCTCTTTCGCCTGGGTAATAGTAATTGTCGATTGGCCAATATTTAGGTTTCCCATTTTCATCATAAATCCAATCCTCATTAACACCTGCGGTGAAAGTCGGATGTTCAATATTGAATAGGAAATACCCACCTACTTTTAATGTGCAATACACCTTTTGATAAACATTAGCTAAATTTTCGATATAGTGCAGTACCAGGTTAGAAACAACTAGGTCATAAGTATTTTCAGGATAAATGTATTCTTCAACACCGCAAACTTTATACTTGATTTTGTCATCAGAGTTATCAGCTACTGCTTTTGCAATCATTTTTTGACTACTATCAATACCAAGAATTTCAGTAGCTCCCATTTGTGCGGCATATTTGCAATGCCAACCGTAACCACATCCTAAATCCAAAACTTTTTTTCCCTGTAATTTAGGGAATAACGGTTGCAACTGATGCCACTCTCCAGCAGCTTTCAGACCATCTTTGCTTCTTCCCATTTCCGCATATGCGGCAAAAAATTCACTATTATCGTAAATATTTCTCATTGATAATTACCTCCACAACTTCCGATTTGTAGGGCAGATTAACTGCCCATGTAAATATTATACCACGCATTTCCACTTTTTTCAACCACATTTCCAATCAAATCCCCACTGGCACAACCTCATCAATGCACATCTCCCGTTTCGGCTTCGCAATCCCCACAAACTGCTTATGGCACTCCCACAAATCCAGCAGAAAGCCAAACGGCATAAGCCACACCTCTTCCGAAGCGAGGTGCAGCTGCGCCGTGCCGTAATAGAACAGCCGAGTGAACAACTCATCATCGTTTACTCGGCTGTTACTGCGTTTTTTGAGTTATCCTCGCTCACAATATTCCGCTTTGTGCCTTTCATCATAGCTTCGGTGATTGCGTCCTTGTACTCCGCGAGCTCGCCCGGAGAGGTGAGAAGTTCCACGGTTTCCTCGGTGAGCAGCGGCTTTTTATCTTCGCTTTTGAGGTTGTGAATCTGTATTCCTTGGTTGCAGAGCAAGGTAATCAGCCACACGATTTCATCAAGCGCCATCTCCATATTTTCGGATTTCATCAGCTTGTCGCCAAGATTATCCAAGCCGCCGTACCTTGCCGAAATAGCCTTTGTCGCCCTGGTGGTGAGAATCATCTCGTGCTGTTCGCCGCCGATTGTTATTAAAGAACTGCGTTCATTCGTCATTGTTCATACCTCCGTTACTTGCCTGTTTCAGTGGGCTTTGCCGTAAATGTGGGTTCATACACAGACTTGTACCAACCCGTGATTACGCTGTCCGGAACGTTCTTCTCGCCCTCGGTAGCTTCGGCTTTCCACGGGTGTTTGCCGCTGCCGTCCGGCTTATTTCTGCGCAGAACTGTTCCCTCAATGGTCGGTGTGGAAAACGTGATACTGTCGCCCTTTGTAGCAAGCGAGGTTGACGGAATTCCGAACTTCACACGGTAAAGCCAGAAATAGCGGTACTTGCCGTTGGACTTCTTCGCCCGAAAGCCGATAGCCACAGGCTTGCCGCCGTCCTCGCTGGTGGAAATGACCACGTTGTTGCTGTCAATAGTCGCTCCCGTCAGAATTGACGCGGCTTCGTTGCCTATATCGTCAATGCCGAGGGAGAGCGTTCCGCTTTTGAACTCCTTGACGATTTCGGAAGCTCCGTCATCGGCATAAAGAGTAGCTTCGGCAAGTTCAACGGAGAGGTCGGCCGAGATAGCTTTCGCAAGCGAAGCGGGAGTTCCGTAGGTTTCGCCGCCGTCGCTGTCCTCGGTTATTTCAGCGTAAAACAGCTTGTCAAGACCTATTGTTGCCATTATATCTCCTCCATTTCGTAGTTTTTCGCCGTGTCAACGGCATAGTGATGATAGCCCGTGTCGTCCTCGTGACCGACATATTTCCGGGCGGTTATTGTTATGTCCGAATCAAGCAAAGCCTTTACAAGACGGCTTGCAGCGCGGTTGTAATTGCTCTTGCTGAACAGGGAAATTCGCACCTCCTGCACCTCTGCGTTAGGCGCATTGTCAGCGTGGAGTTCAAAGCTGTCATACAGCGGAGTGAACACCAGATATTCATCGGGAGCCTTTCCCGAATACACGGCAGTCTGCGCAGGAATTTTCAGTTTTTTAGCTATTGCGGAGAGTTCCGAAAGCAGACTCACAGCCCCTCGACCTCCTTTTCAAAAGCGGATTTCATAGCGTCCACGCACTGCTTTTTCACAGCGGATTTTGCGGGTTTCAGAAACGGCTTCGCCTGTTGTGTGCTTGTGCCGTATTCAAGGATATTTGCGATTTTAGCGTTGCTCGAACCATCGGAGCGAGGTTCGGAAAAGCCGACTTTGATGTCGGGGTTTCCGTTTTTGTCCACCATAACAGGCGAGAGACCGAGAGAGCGTTCAAGTTCGCCCGTGGAGCGGGATTCACTTTTATTGCCGACACCCACCACAGCAGAAAGGTTGCTCCGAACCTTATCCAGAGCAACCTCACCGCCTGCTTGAAGTACCTTTTTTGCGATTGTGTCAGTCTGCGCACCAAGCCGAGAAATCCTCGCTAGAAAATCATCGGGCATTTTTACATCAGCTTTAGCCACTCGGCTCGACCTCCTTTGCAAGAACTTCAACATACATTCCACGCCCCTTTACATCTTCAACAGAAGTAATCTCGAAAACCACATTGTCACACATAATTCTCATTTCGGCTGTGACAGTCACGTTGGGAATTGCTCTGAAGCGGAACAAGTCGGTTGCCTCGGAAAAAGCGGCGCGGTTAGCCCACTTTTCGCTGCCGTGCCGCCCCTCCCGATAGGCTCTGATCCTTGTCACAACAACATCGGTTTCCGTCTGAAACCCCTCATCATCAAGCGCAGTCTGTTTCAGCGTTATCTGTATCTGCTTGTTCATCTTGCCGAAACTCATACTATCCACCGCCTGTCCAGTCGAAGCAGCATATTCACGGTATCCCACACCTGCTTTCCCGCCTGAACATTATCCCCGAAAAAGCCGCCAGTCGAGCCATCGCGACTCTCATAGAAATGCGATGACAGCATTATTACCGCCTGTTCGGTAGTCGGCGGCATTGCGTTTTCAGAATAGTAATTCTCGGGCAAATGCTGATAGCTTTCAGCATAGGAAACAGCGGCGGTGATGAACCCTTTTATGAGTTCGTCGTCCGCCGAATGTTCAAGTATGAGGTTCTGCTTTACTTTTGTCAGAAGCTCGTCCATAGTCACCGCCTATTAGCCGCCGGAAGAACCCGAGCCGGCTTTCATCTTAAGAATCTGCACAGCTTCTGGGAGAATCAGTTTTCCGTCCACACGCTCCTTTGCCACAAAGCCGACCATACCGTTGCCTGCATACAGCTCCTTGAGTTCCGCAAAGGAACGAGTTCCACGGTCGCCGATGTTGTAATAACTAAAGTCACCGAATGCGATTACGGGCTTTCCTGCGGCGATTGTGGGAACATACGGAGAGGTGTAGACCTCATAGCCGAACAGCCTGTCGACCTCGCCCGCCTGGAGTGACGGCTGCCAGAGATACGCGCCGTTGTTGTCCTTCAGCTTGCGGAGCGCCGCAATGGTCTGGTCGTTCATGATGAACTTTGCGTTCTTGCGGTACGGGCGCTTGAGGGAGTACACAAGGTTGATTATCTCGTCAGCGGTTATCGCAGTTGCGCTCGCCGCAGTTACAGCAACCTCGCCGCCGCCCTTATCGGAGAAAAGTCCGAGGGGCTTGCCAACGCCATCGCCGTTGAGGAAAGCGTCCTCCTCCGCATTGGACAGCGCCTTGCCGAACTGCTCGATTATGTAGCTTTCAAGCCCGAAAGCGTTGTCATAGAGCAGCTCCTCGGTCACCTTAACCGCAACGTGCAGCTTGTGCGCGTCAAGGTTAATCTGCGCGAAAGTTGCGTCACCGAAAGACAGTGCGCCGCCCTCATCGATCCACGCTGCGGCGGGCTTGGTCGCGGCGATGTTTATCTTATGTTCGCCGCTTGTGGTGATGGTGTGACCCAGCTTTCGCATGATATTTTCCTCGGTCAGCGCGTCGATAAGTCGACTGTCGTACTCCTCGGGGACGAGATAACCGCCGTTTGCGTCAACACCTTCGGAAAGCACATCGGACACCTGTCTGAAATTCGTGCGGAGAGCGTTCAGCATTGCCGCCTTGTACTCATCGCTTGCTCTGCCTGTCTTTGGCTTATCAGCGCCGTTCATGGGCTTTCCGGTGAGAGGTGTGGAAACGGGCTTGTTGAGCGAATTCTCAATGCTCTCCATCTGTTCCATGCGCTCGATTTCAGCGCCGTAGTCCTTGATTTTCTGTTCCATTTCAGCATAAGAAGCCGCGTCCTCTGCGGACAGAAGCCCGTCCTTGTCGCGCTTTGTTTCAACGAAAGCCTTTGCGGCCTCCCATGCCTTGTTGCGCTTTTCGCGCAGTTCAAGAATTGTCATGTGTGTTTACCTCCTGTTACTGCCAGTTTTTGATTAAATCGAGCCGAGAAAATAAATCCTCGGCTTTGGTTTTTTGTTCGGTTTTCGGCGCTATATGGCACTTTTCCGCGATTCTTCCCATAAGTGAATTTACCACCTGCGCTTCGGAATACATCAGCGAATCTGCGGCAGGCGCTTCTGACGGTTCTTCACGGGCAAGAATACCGTCCGCAAAGCCGAGTTCCACCGCCTTATTTGCGTTCATCCAGGTTTCAGCGTCCATGAGGTGCGAGATTTTCGCGCGGCTCATTCCCGTCTTGATTTCATAAGCGTTCATAATGCTTTCCTTGACTTCGGACAGCATTTCGATTGCTTTCTGCATTTCAGCGGTGTCGCCCATAGCCACGGTCATGGGGTTGTGTATCATCAGCATGGAAACCGGGGACATCAGCACCTTGTTTCCCGCCATTGCAATGACTGAAGCAGCGCTCGCGGCTATGCCATCAATTTTTACAGTGACATTGCCCTTGTAGTCCATCAGCATATTGTAGATCTGCGCCGCAGCAACACAGTCGCCGCCGGGCGAGTTTATCCAGACGGTTATATCTCCGCTGCCGGACAACAGTTCCTCCTTGAAAAGCTGCGGAGTTACATCATCGTCAAACCAACTTTCATCGGCGATAGTGCCGTTGAGAAACAGCGTCCTCTCCGGGTTCTGCTCCTGCGTTTCTTCGTTCTGTATCATCTTGTTCGTCCACTTCCAGAACTTCTTCATCGGAATCCTCCTTTCCATTTGCCGATGCGAAAATACCCGCATCGGCAAGCTTAGTCATATTGCCGTTTATGAGATAAAGGTCGCCGCCGGCCTCGGCAGAAATACGGTCGAGATTTTCAAGTTCCCGAATGTCGTTTGCGGACATCCAGCCGTTCTGCCGCGCCGTAGCGTAACCACTCATGCGGCTTGCGTAGTCGCCGCGCAGCAGTCCGTCAACGTTGAACTTGATGAAATACTCCCGTTTCTCGCTAGGAGTGAGAAGCGAACGCGCCATGCTCTGTTCCCACCGCACAAGCCACGGTTCAAGCGTGTATTTCACAAATTCAAGCGACTGCTGCTCGATATTAGAAAAGCTCGATTTTTCAAGGTCGCCAACCATGTGGGGTGGAACTCTGAAAATTCGAGCTATCTCGTTTATCTGAAATTTTCGGGTTTCGAGGAACTGCGCCTGTTCGGGTGAAATACTGATGGGGGAATACTTCATGCCCTCTTCAAGCACAGCAACCTTGTTTGCGTTATGTGAACCGCCGAAGGTGGCATTCCAGCTTTCGCGGACTTTATCCGGGTTCTTCAGCGTTCCGGGGTGTTCAAGAACACCACTCGGCGCAGCGCCGTTTGCGAAGAACTTTGCGCCGTATTCCTCGGTTGCAATCGCAAGTCCGATAGCGTTCTTCGCCATTGCGATAGGCGAGTAGCCAACAAGCCCGTCAAAGCCAAGCCCGGGGATATGCAGGACATCACCCGGCGAAAGAATTACCTCATATTCCTTACTGCGGATTGCTTCATCAGAACCTCGGTAGTATTTATAATACAGCCTGCCGCTTGAATCACGGTCAACCGTCATTCTGTTCGGCATAAGCGGATAGAGAGCAACGACCTCGCCTTTGCCGTTGCGGATAATTTGCGCGTAAGCGTTGCCCCACAAGAGCAGGTGCGTCATGAGCGTTTCACGAAAAACAAACGAGGTCATTTCGGGGTTCGGTTCATCGTGCAGCAAGCTGTAAAGCGAATGCGATACGGCTTTCTCCTTTCCGGCAGAAGCTGCCCCCAGTCCGTCTGAACGGTATTTGTAAACGTGCAACGGCAGCCCTGCCACAGCTTCTGACAGCACACGAACGCAGGAATACACCGCAGTCATCTGCATTGCGGAACGCTCGGTTACGTTCTTTCCTGCGGTGGAGATTCCCATGTAAAAGCGATATGCGCCGCCTGCCGTGCTGTTTTGGGGCTTGTCCCTGGAATGAAATAAGCTGCTGAAAATCTTCATGTATATTCACTCCTCGCAAAATAATTTAGATTTTCTTGAGTAAAAACCACAATAGGTAGTTGACAATTCTGTTCTTTTATGATATAATAACAAATGACAGAACCCGCCACGCTTAGACTTATCTTTGATAAGGATGCGCAACCCGGCGGGACTTTTTTTAACAAAAGGATGATGTATTGTGACTCAATATCCAAAATCCATATCCAATATTAATCAGTTGGTAAAAAAATTAAGTGACGCTGGAATGACTTTAGATGTCCCTAATCCTGAAGAAGCTTTAACTACCATAGGATATTATAGGCTAAAGGGATATTGGTTTCATAAGTATAATAACAGCACGAAACAATTTCAAGCTAATACCAATTTTACGGATATTGTTGATTTGTACAATTTTGATTCAGAGTTTTCGCGTTTGATATTCAGTTTTTTATCCAAAATTGAAATAGCTTTACGAACTAGAACCGTTGATGCACTATCAATATATAATGATCCATTAATATTAAGCGACCCTTCAATTTTCAAGGACAAAGAAAAGTACTGGAAAAACCAAAGCACTATTGCAAATGAAATAGCAAGATCTAACGATGTGTTTATAAAGCACAACTTTGCAAATCACCATGGATTAATACCTGTTTGGTCCTCAGTAGAAATAATGTCATTCGGCTCACTATCCAAAGTCCTTATGAATTTATCGGCGGGAGCAAACACTGCATACAACAAACTGGCTCAATACTATACATACCAATCAAACAATAATGCGGTTGTTCCTAGTCATGAAATGCTAACATCCTGGGTAAAAGCTGCTTGTGCTATACGTAATGTATGTGCACATAATGGCAGAATATATAACAGAGCCTTTACAACTTTACCCAAATTGCTAAAAAACGATGTGATATCACCAGCCCCTAATTTCAAGGGTATTTATTACATAATGCTTGGGATGAAATATCTTCGTCCAACTGATGATATGTGGAATGATTTTGTTAATGATTTTAAATCATTACTTAACAAATATGCGAACGTTGTTACGGCAGCCGATTTACATTTCCCTGTGGACTGGACAAATCATTTATAAAAAACGTTCATATAATAGCGAGAAACGCATATAATATTCTTGATAGATCTTATCAAGCCTCTCAACGATGCTCAAACCGATATGACTTTCAATAAGGGTGGTTTTTGCCACCCTTATATATTTATATAAACAATAGCCCTCTGTCATCGTACACACTCGCCCCATGGTCATTCCCACAACGGATAGCCCTGTCAAGCGCCATAATAGTCGCCACAGCGCCGTCAATCTTCTCGGTTGACTTCTCCTTATTGATGTTTCCGGCAGGGTCGGTGCGGATGTAGATATTGTCCATGTTCCACCGCAGAACCGGGTGACCGCCGTGGGCTATCTTCTGTTCAAGAACCAGTTTCATCAGTTCCTTTGTGGGAGGACTCATATCCTTGAACCCCTGCCCGAACGGAACTACCGTGAATCCCATTCCCTCAAGGTTCTGCACCATTTGCACAGCGCCCCAACGGTCAAACGCAATCTCACGAATATTGAAGCGTTCACCGAGCCGTTCTATGAACTGCTCGATAAAACCATAGTGAACCACGTTTCCCTCGGTGGTCTGCAAGAAATCCTGTCGCTCCCATACATCATATGGAACGTTGTCGCGGTTTACACGCAGGGTCAGATTATCCTCTGGAATCCAGAAGTACGGCAAGATAATGTATTTATCTTCTTCATCAAGCGGAGGGAACACAAGCACAAAAGCCGTTATATCCGTAGTAGATGAAAGGTCAAGACCGCCGTAGCAAATTCTACCCTCAAGTTCGTCCTCATCAACCGCGAATGCGCACTTGTCCCATTTCTCCATCGGCATCCAACGAACCGCCTGCTTTACCCACTGGTTCAGACGAAGCTGTCGGAAAGCGTTCTCCTCGCCGGGATTCTGCTTTGCCGATTCGCAGGCGGCTTTTACTTTATCGATACCGACCGTAATGTCAAGGCTCGGATTTGCTTTCTTCCACACTTTCGGGTCAGTCCAGTCATCGGATTCATCAGCGCCGTAAATCACGGGATAAAAAGTAGGGTCGATTTTTCGACCCTCAATTATATCCTTGGCTTTCTGGTGAGTTTCGTAGCAAATGCTGTGAGTATCAGTTCCGGCAGTGGTTATAAGGAAATACAGCGGCTGCATTCGGGCGTCGCCGGAGCCTTTGGTCATGACATCAAAGAGCTTCCTGTTGGGCTGGGTATGCAGCTCGTCGAACACCACACCGTGGATATTGAAGCCGTGCTTGGAATATGCCTCCGCCGACAGCACCTGATAGAAGCTGTTGGTGGGCTGATAGATGATTCTCTTCTGGGAGGCCAGGATTTTCACTCGCTTATTGAGCGCAGGACACATACGCACCATGTCGGCGGCCACGTCGAAAACAATGGTCGCCTGCTGGCGGTCAGCTGCGCAGCCATAGACCTCGGCCCGCTCCTCGCCATCACCGCAGGTGAGCAGCAGCGCAACGGCAGCGGCCAGCTCCGATTTGCCCATCTTCTTAGGAATCTCCACATATGCCGTGTTGAACTGCCGGTAGCCGTTGGGCTTGAGAATGCCGAACAGGTCGCGGATAATCTGCTCCTGCCAGTCGATGAGTTCAAAGGGCGTGCCAGCCCAGGTGCCCTTGGTGTGGCACAGGCACTCGATGAAATTCACCGCGTAATCCGCAGCGTCCTTATCGTAGATAGAGTCCTTGGACTTGAATGTTGTGGGCTTATATTTCTTCAGCTTTCGCAAATCATCACCTCCAACGGGCATAAAAAATGACCTGCCGTCTGGCAAGCCGTGCAATCGTTCTATACGAGAGACAGAGCCTCGCGGCTCCGCTCTTCGGGGAATCCTCGATTCAGTTGTAGTTTTCCAGCAGGATGCAGTAGGCCATCCGGGTCGGCATATCGTCCTCGGCGGGCTCCACATCCCAGCCCCGGTCATAGTTGGCGGTGATGATGCCGCCCACCTTAATCGTGAGCTTGCTGATTCTGCCGCCGTTGATGCCGTAGGTCTCGCTGGGCTCCTCGTAATGCTTGACCCAGTAATGGCAGACCGTGTACTTGCCCTTGTCCTGCGTGTCCGGGATTCCGATGGTTCCTTCGCTCCACATGCTCGGCACCTCCTCAGTTCTCAGCCTTGAGGACGTCCACCAGCCACTCGGCTTCCGGGTGGTATTCGCCGGTGGCCTTTTCCAGAACGCTGCTGTCCTCGTCGATGTAGTGCAGGCCCTTGCCGACCTTGATGAACCGGGCATCCTCGCAGCCTTCGAGGTCGGTGCGGTAGACCCTCGCGCTGCGGCTCTCGCCGTCGTAGCTCTTGCCATCCCAGCCGTGGAAGGTGAACCGGACGCTCTCGCGGGTCTTGGTGAAGTGGGCCTCGAAATCGGCTCTGGTAATTGCGGTGTTGTACGCTTGCAGGCTGAAGGCGTTTCTCATCTGGTAAAGGTTCTTCATGTTCGTGTCCTCCGTTTTTTATGTTGTTTTCCCTTGCGGTGACTGTATATTCGCTCTAAAAGCACATAATAGCAAGTCAATTCTGAGGAATATACTGAACAAATATCTCGGAGGATTCTTGTGTAATATACGACCAAAAGAGCCTTCCGGCTCTCTTGGCGGCAAGGGCTTATTCCTCGCCGAACATGATGAAGCGAACGTACTCCTTGCGGTGGTCTTCCAGATAGCAGACAAGCTCGTGGAAGTCCCGGTCAAAGGCCAGCCGCTGCACCATCGGGATGTCGAACATGTTGGTCAGGCCGGTGTCCCGGATGGCGAGAATCTGCTCCCGGATGATGTCAGTCATAGGAATCCACCACCTTCCTGCATTGGTCGATGCCGTAAATGACATTCAGGCCGGAGCCGTTATCCCATTTGACCATGATGCTGCCGGTATCGTCAACTCCGATGACCGTGCCTCTGGTGCCCAGCGGAGGAGCCTGCGCGTCGTCCATCTGGGTCAGCTCCACACGGGTGCCGACCGGGTAGGTCTGGCGGAGCTGCTCGATGATTCCCTTATTCGGAAACCGCATCGTCCGTCACCTCCGTTCTCTTGGCACCGGACTTGAAGGCGCTGGAACCGGAGAGGTTCCGGAGCAGGATTTTCCGGTCGGTCTTGTATGCGTTCCCGATGAAGCCCAGCCGGAGCAGGAAGCAGCGGAAGGCGTATTTCTCGTTGTCCACCGGCTTCTCCTTGGCGGTGATGCGCTTGGTATCCTTGGACATCCGGCAGAGCGCGGCAATGAAATGGGTGTAAGCGGTGGCCTCTTCCGGCTGCGGCTCGGTGAACCACGGGAAGGCGATGCGGTCTTCCTGAATCTCGAAGCGCAGGTCGTCGATGCCCAGCGCCTTCTTGATAAGGCTGCCCTTGGCATCCAGCAGCTTAGTCAGGTTTCCGACCTGAACCTTGTCGAGCGGAACCTCAATCGTGAGGCCCACGCTTTCCTCCTGAGCCGTTTTCTCCGGCTCTGCGGCCTCTGCCGGGGCCTCGCATGCAAAGCCCGCAGCCGCGATGTCCTCCAGCACCTGCTCGACCTCTTCGCTGTCGGCGCGGTCGTCAAAGAGCAGGGTGCCGTCCTTCGTGACGGTGAAGTAGTCGATTTCGTAGTTGCAGGTGGGCATGAACTTGTAGACTGCCTTGGCTCCGGTGATGCCGGAGATGACCTTGACCAGCTCCTTGCGCCGGTCGCCGGTGACGTTGTACCTGATTTCCATGTTGAAATCCTCCCGTGTTTGTTTTCCCCGTTCAGGGTAGTCACATATTCGCTCTACAGGCACAGAATAGCAAGTCAATTCTGGAGCATAAATCTGACAAAGATGTGCCTCGGAACGTGTGTAATAGTGACAATCAGGAGGCGGCCTCGACGTCTTTCACCAGAGCTGTGTATGGGAGCTTTTCGCCGTTGCGAATGACGTAGACGCCGTCAGCATCTCCTGTGTCCTCCACATACCGGCGGAGGATGACGGAGGCGTATTTTTCGTCGAGCTCCATCGTGCAGCAGGTGCGATTCATCTGCTCACAGGCCATGAGGGTGGAGCCGCTGCCGCCGAAGGTGTCGATGACGATGGCGTTTTCCTGCGTGGAGTTGCCAATGGGATAGCCCAGCAGGTCGAGCGGCTTGGAGGTAGGGTGGTTGGCGCTCCGCTTGGGCTTGGCAAAATTCCAGATAGTAGTCTGCTTCCGGTCGGAATACCACGGGTGTTTTCCGTTCTGCATAAAGCCGTAGAGCACAGGCTCATGCTGCCACTGATAATCCGAGCGGCCCAGCACCAGCGAATCCTTCACCCAGATGCAGCACCCGGCGAGATGGAAGCCTGCGTCAATGAATGCCCTGCGGAAATTCAGGCCCTCGGTGTCCGCGTGGAACACATAAGCCGCACCGCCTTTTTCGAGATAGTCGGCCATGTTCTTGAACGCGGCCAGCAGGAAATTATAAAATTCCTCATCCTTCATGGAGTCATTCTGGATGGTCAGCCCGCTGGAGCTTTTGAAAGAGACACCATAGGGCGGGTCGGTCAGGATGAGATTTGCCTTCCGGCCATCCATGAGCGCTGACACATCCTCGACGCTGGTAGCATCGCCGCACATGAGCCGATGCCTGCCGACCGTCCAGATGTCGCCACGCTCCACAAAGGCCGCCTTCTCCAGCGCGGCACTCAGGTCGTAGTCATCATCTTCAGCATCGGAATCGCTCCCGTCCTTGAACAGGTCAGCCAGCTCTTTCTCATCAAAGCCGGTGAGGGAAACATCAAATGCCTCGCCCTGCAGCGCTTCGATTTCCACTCGCAGGAGCTCTTCATCCCAGCCTGCGTCCATCGCCATGCGGTTATCCGCGAGGATGTAGGCTTTCTTCTGGGCCTCGGTCAGATAATCCACGAAGACGCAGGGCACCTCCGTGATTCCTTCCTCCTTGGCAGCAAGCAGACGACCGTGACCGGCGATGATGCCATAGTCACGGTCGATGATGATGGGATTGATGAAGCCGAATTCCCGCAGCGAGGAGCGGAGCTTCAGAACCTGCTCCGGCGAGTGCGTCCGGGCATTGTTGACATAGGGTACCAGCTTGCTGATGGGTACCAGCTGCATATCCGTCGTTGTTTTCATACGAGCCCCCATTCTGCGAACTTCTCGAAGCCGCCGACCGAACGGATATAGCTTCGACAGATTTCGACGACTTCCGCAAACGGTCTGCCGTCCACGGTGTCATCCCCGATGGCGCAGCAGAGCTCCACAGGCTGGCCGGTCTCCTGCGCCTTGAGGAAGGCGTACACATTCACGGATACATCCGCTTTCGAGAGGTCTTTCCCGTGCAGGCCGCCACCGGTGATGCCGTCTGCCATATCGGAGCCCAGCTTCCGGTTGGTCGCGCCGGAATCCACATCAGTGCCACCTGTCCAATCGCCGAGCGGGTTGACCTCGGCATTGGGGAACAGCGCCTTCAGCTCCTCTGCGGGTGCATTGCTCTGGCAGAGGATGAGCCGGTCTCCATCCAGAATGTACTTACCGTCCGTGTGGTATCGCTCGTAGATGGAGCGGGCGATGCCGGAGAGCTTCCGCTGCTCCGGTGTGATACACATTCCTTTGAAGATGCCGTTATCTCCGCAGCGGAAACCGTTCTTCTGATTTTCGGAAAGATGACCG
>OLPC01002520.1_pt1 | contig 13543 bp, 9 predicted proteins | sample 1672341 | NCBI WGS metagenome assembly OLPC01 (sample SAMEA3136673, study PRJEB25190) | human gut metagenome | reverse complement strand
TTTGGCATATTCATGCCAAAACACCTCGCGGGATAGTGGTGTGTGAACAGTAACTTAAAATTTACTCTACAAAAAAATCCACTTAAGGTATATAATATTGCTGTAAATAATCTGGATATGCATAGAAATAGAAAGAAACAAACATAGATAAGCAAGGAGAATATAAACTATGAGACATATAGATGAAATTCAGATTGCCGGAACTGCAATCCTGCTTTGTGGCGCGATGTTTGCGGTTTCTGCTGTGGCACCTACCGGTAATACGGTATCAAAAGCCGTTACAAACTTTACGGAAGCTCCGGAAACTGCTGCTGAGGCTCAGGCACAGGCAGAAGCTCAGGCTGAGGAGGATGGATTTACCATTTATACTCAGGAAAGTAACTATGATTCTGATTATGACAACAGTTATAATGATACTTCTTACAATGACTCTTCTTACAATACTGATACGACGCAGGACGGTTCTCTGGATGATACAGGGCAGGAGAATGATAATACAGATACAGAAGATGGATCTTCTGATGATGGAAGCAGTGATCAGACATCGTCTGACGATACAGGGGATGATTCTTCCGATCAGATTGATTATCCCAGCGATGACAATTCCGGTGACAGCACAGATGGTTCTCTGGATAACTCTGATACATGGGAAGACAATGGAGAGGAAGTCCAGCAGATAGAGTATTAATCAATCTGACGCAGGACTTCACGCTAAAGCATTTTTCAAACCCGCTCCAAGATAGACTGGATTATTTGTATTATTTTACGAAATTACTATAATTATGTTTTTGTTTCTCAATAAATGGTATAATCAAACTGTTATTAACATTCAGGAGGCTTTTTATGAAGAAACAAAACAGGTTACTATCGCTAATTCTATCTCTGTTCCTTCTGCTGTTTACCTTAGTTCCGCAATCAGCACTGACGGTAAAAGCTGAAGGCAACAGTGAGATGGCAGTTCATTTTATTGACGTTGGACAGGGAAATGCCATCTTAGTACAGTCCGGAGGACAAAATCTTTTGTACGATGGCGGGGATCAGAGCCATGCTGATCTGATCATCTCCTACTTACAGGAACAGAATGTGGAAAACATTGACTATATGATCGCTTCTCACTATGATGAAGATCATATCGGCGGTCTTGTTCCATGTATAGACAATTTCTCTGTAAGTAATATATTCGGACCAGACTATGTACATACTTCAAATTTATTCAATAATTTTATGAATACTGCCACTGCAAATGCAATTATCGTACAGTATCCTTCTGTAGGTGAAACATTTGATTTTGGCACCGGAAGTTTCACTGTTCTTGCACCGAATGGTATCAGCCAGAACAGTAATGATAACTCTCTTGTAATCAAACTTGAAAATGGTTCAAATAGCTTTATTTTTACCGGAGATGCAGAGGAAACCAGTGAACAGGATATGATCAGTACTGGTATGAACCTTGACTGCGATGTTCTTTCTGTTGGTCATCATGGGTCTGCAAGTTCAACTACCTGGGATTTCCTTGAGGCAACTTCTCCATCTTACGCAGTCATAAGCTGCGGAATCAATAATCAGTATAATCATCCGTCAGCAGATACAATGGGACGTTTATCAGATATGGGAATCCCTGTATTCCGAACAGATAAACAGGGTACGATCATTGCAGTCTCTGATGGAACAAATATTTCCTGGTCACAGGAGCCATGCAATGATTATTCTTCCGGAGACTCCTCTGTAAATGCTTCTGCAGGTGGCACTGGTGGAAACTCCTGGCAAGAAGAAACTACCACTTCTGATCCGGTACCTGAACAGGAAGAATCCAACAATGCAGATGTAGGAACAATGGTATGGATCCCTGCAACCGGCGAAAAATATCACAGCATTCCCAACTGTGGAAGAATGAACCCGGATACAGCCAGACAGGTATCCAGATCAGAAGCCGAAGCTATGGGATACGGACCTTGCAGTAAATGTTACTGATAAACAAAAACAGCCGCATTTGCGGCTGTTTTGTTAAAATCCTTCCTGTCTGCGTACTTTCCAGAGTTTTGCACGTTTCTGTGCAGCTTCATTCTCTATCTGCTGAGTAACTCCCTCAATGATAAGTCCCGGTACTTCCACAGGATGCTGATGTTCATCTGTTCCAACCATAATAAAATATGCGCGGTTGATCATGGTTCTGGTTCCATCAAGGGCTTCACAGTAAGTATCAATACGTACTTCCATGGAAGAACGTCCCACATGTGTAAGCCGTCCGATGAGAACGATGGTATCGTTCACTCTGGCTCCGGCTTTGAAATACATATTGTCTACTGCAACAGTTACCACATTCATTTCCGCATGACGCTTGGCAACAATACCTGCTGTTTCATCAATCCATGCAAGCAGCTGTCCGCCAAACAGATAACCTGCGGCATTCAGACACTTTGGCATTAATAAATGAGACTGCTCTGTTAAGGAGTCCTCAACTCGTTTCATTTTTCTTTCTGACATTTCTTTTCTCACTTCCCCTTTATCATGCTTTCTGTTGGCTATTATAGCACGTTCCATGATTTTGTGTTATATTTTTCATAATTTTCCTTCTGTATAATTTTAAAGCGTTATCACTTTAATATGAATGTATGAAAAAAAATACAATCTTTGTCTTGCCTTTCCCATCACTTTACTGTACAATGTTTAAATAGGTACAAATACAAATGTTCGCCATAGTAAAACACTGATCGCAAGGATGCATCTGCAATTCACTGTATCAGTGTTTTTTAATAAAATTCACTATAATATGCATTATTTACGAGTATTGCTATAAGTGAATTTGCGAGTATTGCTGTAGATAAATAACGGGGAAATGAGGAATGATATTATGGAAAAACATGAAATGATGAGTCTGGAAGATTCCGGACAGCTTCGTGACAAAATGAGATTCTTTGAACAGGAACTGCTCAAGAATCATCATATCGATCCAAATCTGTATGTAGAATATAATGTAAAAAGAGGTCTTCGTGACTCCGCAGGTAAAGGTGTCCTGACAGGTCTTACAGAGATTTCTGATGTTAATGGTTATAATCTGATCAACGGCAGACAGATTCCGGCTGATGGACGTTTATACTATCAGGGAATCAATGTACAGGATATCATCAGTGGTCTGAACGGAAGACGTTTTGGATTTGAAGAAACAATTTATCTTCTGATCTTCGGTAAGCTCCCTGATAAGGAAGAACTTTCCAGATTTCTGGATATGATGTCTGATATGGAGGAGCTTGGCGGTCGTTTTGTCCGCGATGTTGTTATGAAGGGAACCAATGCCAATATTATGAATGCCATGCAGCGTTGTGTTCTGGCTCTCTATACATATGATGACAATCCGGAAGATATTTCTCCTGAAAATGTACTTCGTCAGTCTCTGGAACTGATTGCAAAGCTTCCTGAAATTGCCGTATATTCTTACCATGCATATCGCCATTTCAGAAAGGATGATACCTTATTTATCCGTAATCCGCAGAAGGGGCTTTCTCTTGCCGAGAACATTCTTCTTATGCTTCGCCCGGATGGAAAATACACAGAACTGGAAGCAAAAGTTCTGGATATTGCACTGATCCTGCATGCTGAGCATGGTGGCGGTAATAACTCCACTTTCACCACTCATGTGGTAACTTCTTCAGGGACAGATACCTACTCTTCTACTGCTGCATCCATCGGATCTCTGAAGGGACCTCGTCATGGTGGAGCAAACTTGAAAGTTCAGAATATGTTTGCTGATCTGAAGTCTCATGTAGATCAAGATCACTGGGATAACGAAGATGAAATCATAACTTACCTCAAGAAGGTTCTGAATAAAGAAGCATTTGACCATGCAGGGCTGATCTATGGTATGGGGCATGCAGTCTATACACTTTCCGATCCTCGAGAAGTGATCCTGAAACGCTTTGCCCAGGCACTTGCTGAGGAAAAGGGAATGACAGAGGAATTCGAGCTTTATAACAGAGTAGAAAATATTGCCGGCAAACTGATTATGGAACATAGAAAACTGTTTAAGAATGTCTGCGCAAATGTGGACTTCTACAGTGGATTTGTATACAGCATGCTTGGTATTCCGGAAGAATTATTTACTCCTATTTTTGCTATTGCGCGTATGCCAGGCTGGAGTGCTCACCGTCTGGAAGAACTGATTAATGCAAATAAGATCATTCGTCCTGCTTACAAATATGTAGGACATCATACGGATTTTGTTGCTTTTGACGAAAGGTAAACAGATGAAACTTATTACTGGCTGCGGTTCATTCCGCAGCCGTTTTATTATGTCACTAAAGTGAGCTTCCGCAGGAAGAGAATCCTGCGCTACTGTCCACTGGTAATATCCTTTCTCGTAAAAATATAATTTGCATTTGTTGTATGAGGTCTGTATAATCAAAATAAATCCGAAAAAGGAGGTATTCTCTATGGCAAAAGAACAGATTGCGGTTGCAGAACTGGTTTTAAATATGATCCTTGGAAAGACAGGCGGTACACGGGTAGATTATTTCCCACAGAAACCGGATTTTCCGTTTGATGCAGTTTATGAGCAGGCATTTGTACGTGCCACACCGGAGAGTCAGGGAATCTCCTCTGATCTGTTTGCTGCCCTTCTTCGGGAACTGGATGCTTCCAAAGATACGGAAATGCATCATTTTATGGCACTGCGTCATGGCAAGGTAATCTGTGAATGTAATTTTGCACCATACCCTAAAGGAATGTGGCATATTACACATTCCATGTGCAAGAGCATCACAGGTATGGCAATCGGCATGTTGATCGAAGAGGAAAAATTAAAACTCGATGAAAATATTTATGACATTTTTCCGGATCATATAAATGCCTTTTCAAAGATTTTCCGCCCTGTGATCACAGTAGAGAATCTGCTGACCATGACAAGCGGCGTAACTTTTAATGAATCAGGTATCGTGTCCGGAAATGACTGGCTTGGAAGCTTTCTGAATGCATCTGTCAATGGAAAACCCGGAACGGAGTTTCAATATAACAGTCTGAATACTTATGTTCTTTCTGCAATCGTGACGAAACGTACAGGAGAAACCCTGAGCGAATATCTGACTCCGAGACTGTTTGGTCCTCTTGGTATCACGAAATATTACTGGGAAACCTGTCCGAAAGGAATTACAAAAGGCGGCTGGGGACTGTTTCTCTGTGCAGAAGACATGGCAAAACTTGGCCAGCTGTATCTTCAGAGGGGAAAATGGAATGGTCAGCAGCTGGTGTCTGAATATTGGATAGAAATATCTACGGCACGACATCTGAAAACTCAGAATGACACCTATGGATATGGATATCAGCTATGGATGGAACAGCGCCCGGGAAGCTTTGAATATAATGGAATGTTGGGACAGAATGTTATTATTTATCCGGATATGGATATGGTTCTTGTCACAAATGCCGGAAATAAAGAAATGTTTCAGGACTGTATCATGCTGAATATCATTCGGAAATATTTCCCTGTTAATTATCATCCCGCCGATGTTCTACCTGAGAATCCACTCTCCTATAGTCTTCTGAAACGGTTGTGCGGAGAACTGGAAAATGGAGAAAATAATAACAGAAGTACTTCTCTGCGCGGGGGATGGAAAAGAAATGTAGTTTCCAGAAGGAAGCATTCAGATAAAAAATACAGCTACCGTATTTCAGCAGCCGTTGATCGCCCATCTGATCATCACAGTTTTATGTGGGCTGTAAGCGGCAGAACTTATGTTATGGAACAGCAGAATATTGGAATTGCGCCGTTGTTTGTGCAGGTATTCCACAATAATATGACAGATGGTATTTCTGAAATTTCTTTTACTTATGATGCGGGAAACTTTTGCGTTTCTTTTACCGAAGGTGAGGTGATCCATAAACTTCCTGTTGGATTTGGAAAGGCTGCGGATGGATGTGTTGATCTTCATGGAGAACATTACCTTGTAGTTACACTGGGAGAATTTGCAAGAGATGAAAACGATATCCCTGTGTTAAAACTGGAGGTTACTTTTATCGAAGAATGTGTGAAACGAAAGGCGCACATTTTCTTTCATGAAGATAATGGAATTGAAATCAGATGGAACGAAACACCCGGCAAAAAAATGATTCTGGCAGGACTGAGTTCTATTACTGAAGAACTGTCAGGAAACTTCCTGTATAATTCGCTTCTGGGAGATCATAATATTACGACAGAACTGCTGCACCGGCTTATGGAACAGACGATTGAGCCTGCTGTAAGGGGATATCTGAAGAGACCGGAAGAAACAGGCAGTATTGATACGGATGAGTGAATATAATAAAGTCTCATATACAAAAATGCATTTCTCACTAAACGATTCAGATGAGAAATGCATTTTGCATTTTACAGGTTTATTTTATTTATGGTATGTATTATTTACGCGGATTGCCATAGTTCTGTTTAGTCCTGTTTCACATTGAAAGCTTTCATTCCCGGATATACTGCGCTTGCGCCGAGTTCTTCTTCGATACGGAGAAGCTGGTTGTATTTTGCAACACGTTCGGATCTGCTTGGAGCTCCGGTCTTAATCTGGCAGGTGTTCAGTGCTACTGCAAGGTCTGCGATTGTTGTATCTGCTGTCTCGCCGGAACGATGAGAAGAAATTGCGGTGTAGCCTGCTTTGTGGGCCATTTTGATTGCTTCCAGTGTTTCGGATACGGAACCGATCTGGTTTAATTTGATCAGGATCGCATTACCTGCGCCAAGACTGATACCTTTTGCAAGTCTTTCTGTATTTGTAACAAACAGGTCATCACCGACAAGCTGTACTTTGTCGCCAAGTCTGGCTGTAAGTTTCTGCCATCCTTCCCAGTCTTCTTCATCCAGACCGTCTTCGATAGAGATGATCGGATATTTTTCGCATAATTTAGCCCAGTGCTCAATGAGTTCTTCGGATGTATACTCTGTTCCTGCCTTTGGAAGTTTGTAATATCCTTTGCCTTTTTCACTCTTCCATTCAGAGGAAGCAGCATCCATGGCAATCCTGAAGTCTTTGCCTGGTTCATATCCGGCTTTCTTAACTGCTTCAAGGATTGTCTCGATTGCTTCTTCATCGGATTTCAGTGCAGGTGCGAAACCACCCTCATCACCTACTGATGTGGCAAGTCCGCGTTCTTTCAGGATAGAAGCAAGTGCATGGAATACTTCTGCACACCATCTTAAGCATTCTTTAAAGGAAGGTGCCCCAACTGGCATGATCATAAATTCCTGTACATCAAGACCGGATGATAATGCGTGGCATCCACCGTTTACGATGTTCATCATTGGAACTGGAAGACGGTTTCCGGATACTCCGCCAAGGAAACGATACAGCGGAATCTCAAGAGAAGCTGCTGCTGCTCTGCAGCATGCGATAGATACTGCAAGGATTGCATTTGCTCCAAGTTTGGATTTATCTTTTGTTCCGTCTGCTGCGATCATTGCTGCATCTACTGCATAAATGTCACTTGCATCGAGACCTTCGATTGCTTCGTTGATTGTTGTATTGATGTTTTCTACTGCTTTCTGTACGCCTTTTCCAAGGTAACGAGCTTTATCTCCATCTCTCAGTTCCAGAGCTTCGAATTCTCCTGTGGAAGCACCGCTTGGAGCTGTTCCTCTTGCAACAGTGCCGTCCATCAGATATACTTCTGCTTCTACTGTCGGGTTTCCTCTGGAATCCAGAATTTCTCTTCCAATTACTTTCTCAATTTCTAAGTACATGATAAATCCCCTTTCTGGTTTTGCATTTGGACTCCTGGTACATCACAACTGGGATGTACCGGGTGGATCATATCTGAGGTACGGCCTTCAGCATAGCCGTGAGTTCAGCAAGCACAGATGCGATCCATTGTTCCGAAGGTTTCAGCAGGTCTTCGGATGGAGTTCAAATGATTAATTCACGCTAGAGTTTGTGACATCTAACTCTATTGGTTAGTATATTCTAACTCTAGTAAAAATACAAGAGCTACATGAGAGTAATATTGAGAAAATATTTCAAAAATGTATTTTCTATAAAATAAATTAATAAAAATTCCAGTTAACCCAAATATAAGCAGCTAACTGGAACCATATTTTCGATATAAATAGTTTTAATGATTATGTGTGCACTTAGTTGAAGTTATAGTATGTGAATATTTTTTATTTGCTAAATAACCACATTTTTCACACTTTTTACAAGTATATACTTTTACAGTACATCCACCTGATGAATTTTTTGCATGAGTAAAAAAAGTTCCGTCTACCATACTGTGTGTACATAACGCATAAGGCTCTATTGATGTGGTATAATTCTCCTGATTTCCATTCAAATCCACAAATATACAGTCACTTTTTGTAAAATCAAGCGTATCAACTATATCATATCCAATACAATTAGAACCAAAAGCATCTAAAGAATCATCAACAATAACATCACTAAAACTTTCATCTGACGATGGCATCGGCTGATAGGCCAGAACTGTTCCTGCACTGACCACAATCGTCAATGCGGATACAGCCATCATAATTCCTCTCTGTAACAACCCTTTTCTCTTTTCCTTCATCATGTAGTTAATCCTCCTTTTTAAGATTTTTACTTCTTTTCCGTCTTTCTTTTTGTGGACGGAAAGATTATTTTTCCATACAACCGGACGTACATCCGAAGTTGAGGCTTGTAATACCAACAGAGTTGCATAGTCTTTGCGCTTTTGTTCTGTACAACCATCTACTGCTATGCTGTCACTGACTATTTCTGCTGTATCTATGTAAAGGGAAAGTAAAAGATATGCCACAGGGTTCATCCAGTGTAGGCACAGGACGAAAAGGCATAATAGTTTTACTAAATTGTCATGATTTTTCAAATGCGTATGTTCGTGTTTATACACCATATCAAAGTCCGGATAAAGCGGAAAACTTTCCGGAAACAGGATTTTCTGGCGAAAGAAACCGATTGTACATGGACCACAGATTTCGTCCGGAATCAGATAATAAACCTGTTCCCTATCCGGATCTTCTACTTTTTCGAATATAAAATTCCGAAGTGAATGAACCCCTTTCCAGTATCTGATAATTTCATAAATGGAAAAGAAAATAATTCCTGCCATCCACAATTTTGATACGATATCAAACCACTGCGGCATCCATATATACTCACCCTGTCTTTCACTCCAGAAAGATAAAGAACCTGATAAATATAACTGAGACTCATTTGTAAGCAGCTGAGACTCTGGAAAGGCATTTTGGGGTATCAGATATTTAATCAACTGCACAGGCACAAGATAAAAGAATACGCCTGTCAGTAGTAATCTTCTTCCAAGAATATAATTATAATTTTCACGCTGAATCACATATAAAAGCAAACAAATCACAACAGGAATACTTCCTGAAATGGACATACAGACTAACAGTTCCATTTAAAACATCACATCATTTCTTCTTAATGTATTCTAATAAGAATTCTTTCTCTTCCTCTGTAAGTTTCTTATCAGAGATTAGAGCGCTGACAAGGGTTTTCATATCAGAGACTGTATATCCTGATACGGATGGTTTTGAAATCTGTGTAGATTTGACAGTTTCCGTCTCGCCCTTTTCTTCAGCAAGTTTGTTTAATTTATCATACAGATAACTGTTTCTCAGTCCAAGGATAAACATAGTTCCCGGATAAAGTAAAGATACTGTTGCAGCACCGATCATATATAAGGTAAATTTATGTGTATCGTCTACAGGAGGTTTGCTCATAAAATTGATAAAGAAGCAAATACCGGAACATAAGGTAAATAAAATCCAGCAGACAAGTTCTATTTTTCTTTTCATTCTTTCATCTCCTGATTAATCAGGTAGATAGAGTCATTTGTCTCACCTGATTCGGTTAAGTAATTGTAAATTTCTGTCACTTCTTAACTACAAATAGTCTACCATGTTTTGTACAAATTAAGCAACTGATTTTTTGGAATTTTTCAGACTTTTTAACGCCATTATTCGAGATTTGTCGAGAAATCAATTTGTTGGCACAGAGAAAGTCAGGCAAAAACTGCAGTATAATCTGCAAAGTTTCTGCCTGTTTTTTTAATAGGTTTATGATTTAATGATATTTACTGAACATGCTCATTATTTATGAAGAAATGAAAACAGACCTTTCTTTTTTTCATAAGGTTCTGAACTGATACCTTTTACTTCATATCCTGTTGCGCTGATGGCTGTTTTTAGCTTTGCTTCGTCTACAGGTTTCTCTGAAATGATCACAGTTTCCCCTTTGCTGTGGGAAGAAGTAACTTTATCTACCTGAAAGACTTTTCTCACTGCATCGTTTACGTGAGATTCGCACATTCCGCACATCATACCGTCTACTTTTACAGTTGTTTTAATCATATTGTTGTCCTCCATTTTTACGTTATAAGTTAGAAATAGCCAGAGCATATGATTTTTCTCTTACAATAATTTTATGCCAATGCCTGGGCAAGTGCTTTCTGAATTGCTCCAAGGATTCCCTCTGAGGAATAAGTGGCACCGCTTGCAGCATCAATTCCGTCGGCCGACTGATTTCCCATAATCTGAGGATAAATAGTTTCCCATGCATAATCAAAGTATTCCGGTGAATCACTGTTATTCTGTTCAATGGAAGCAATCTGACCGCCCTGAATCGTTACGGTTACATTTACTCTTCCACTGTATCCGTAGCTTGAGCCTGTATAAGTTCCGTCAATATATGGTCCTGTAGGTTCCGGCGTAGGCTCCGGAGTCTCTTCCGGTGTTGGTGTGGGAGCTGGTGTTTCCTCTGGTGTTGGAGTGACTTCTGGAGTCGGAGTTTCTTCCGGTGTCGGGATTGGGGTTGCCTCAGGAATTGGCGTAACTGTTACTTCTGGTGTTGGAGTTGGTGTCACTTTTGTGGTGCCTTTTTCTGCCTGCTTCTGAATATCTTTCATTGCGTTTATGATACCCTTTGAAGAGTAGGTTGCACCACTGACAGTATCAATGCCATCGACAGACTGATTCTGAATGATCTCATTTTCCAGGATGTCCCATGCTTTCTTAAAGAACATAGGCGTATCTGTATGCTCTGCTTCCAGAGACTTGATCACACCTTTTTTAATCTTAGCTGTCAACGTAATTGTCCCACTGTATCCTTTACCGGTTCCTGTATAGGTTCCGTCTTTGTAAATCTGTTCGTCTCCCGGCTTCGGTATTGGAGAAGGTTTCTTTGTCGGTTTCGGTGATGGAGTGGGAGTTGGCGTAACAACTGCCTGATTTCCTGATGGAATTGCCTGTGACAATGCATTCTGAACCGCAGTAATAATTCCGTTTGAAGAATAAGTGGCACCGCTGACTGCATCTACGTTCGGAGACTGGCTTGCAAGAATTTTGCTGATCACACCCTGTGCATTTGCAAAATAGGAGGCTGTTTCATTTGATGCATCTACAATATTGATAGCTGCAATTTTATGGTCAGTGACAGTTACCTGAACAGTGATCGTTCCTCCGAAACCAGTTCCGGAGCCTGTATAGGTACCGTTTGCATATCCACCGGCAGGAACTTCTGTAGTTGGTGTGACTGTGCTTCCTGCACCACCCCCTGCTGTACCTCCATTTGCAGAGGAACCTGTAGATGAATTTTTCTTTGTTCCTGTTTTAATCTTACTTGTTTTTTTTGTCTTTTTTGATGTTTTTGAAATTGAGGTTCCATTGGTTTCAGAAGAGTCTTCTGAATCAAAATCCTTATCTGCAGTTCCTTGTGAAATCAGTTCTTTAATCTCATCAGTAGACATAACATTATTATCGGAAATCGATGTAGTCTCCACAGGACTTTTATCTGCCTGATAACAGGTTACACAGACTGCTGCAAAAACTGCTGCCGCAGGAATAAGCTTTAACCATGGACGGAAACTGTCCTGTTTGGGTTTCATTTCCGGAGTCTTATTATTTTTCTGCTCATTATTTTTGTCCATAAATTTCTCCTTCTTCAATAGTTCCAGGAAATCATATTCAAATGATTTCTTTTCAACTGTATAAAGTTTTACAGTTGAAAAGAAATCCTGCCCTTTCTGGTGGGATACAGGATTTCTTTCCTCTTGTCTGCGAATCCGATTGCAAATATCCGCCTGACTTCAGTCAGGTCAGATTATTTTACAGTTACTTTAACTGTTTTGGTTACACCATTGCATGTTACTGTGATTTTGGCAGTACCCTTTTTAATACCCTTAATTGTACCATTGGATGATACTGTAGCAATTTTCTTGTTGCCGGATTTGTATGTAACTTTTCCTGACGGAGCTGCTTTTGCTGTAATCTTAGTTGTTTTGCCGACTTTTACAGATGCAGATGTTTTGTTCAGTGTAAGAGTTGGATTTTTAACTGTTACTTTGCAGGTTACCTTTACATCTCCGCATTTAGCTGTGATGACTGCACTACCTTTTGCTTTTGCAGTAACTTTACCGGTTGTTTTGTTTACGGCTGCAACTTTTGGGTTACTGGAAGTAAATGTAACTTTTGGTGCATCTGCTCCTGTTACAGTTGCCTTCAGTGTAGTTGTTTTTCCTTTGTAAACAGTGGCTGTTTTCTTGTTGAGAGTTACTGTTACCTTCGTATCTGCTTTAACAAGAGCCTCTACTGCTGCGTTCAGATGAGTTGTAGCTTCATCAACCTCTGCCTGAGTTGGCTTTTCTTTTGCAAGAAGATCCTTTGCTTCCTGAAGCTCTAACTGCATTGCCTTCCAGGAATCTGCTGTGTAATCTGCTTCTTTTAAGGCTTCTGCTTTTTCTACTGCTGCTTTTAATGCTGTTGTATCTGCTTCTCCTGCTTCCGGTTTTACGATGTTTGCATCTGTTGCATTAACTTCAAATACAGTATCTGCATATCCCATTGCATATACGGTGATTTTCCATTTGCCGGTTCCATCTGTTCCTTTTGGAAGCTGGCAGCGGTAGGAATCTGTCAGACCAAGCTGGATTCCCATTGCCTTGTGCATCCAGTTATCTGCTGCAAATTTTGTTCCGTAAGATGCCAGAACTTTATCACCATTTCCGTAGTAATCCCATTTTACAGCATACATTTTAGCACCAAGAGCACCATATCCGTCACCTGTAATATCTACTCTTAAGAATTCGCCGTAACTTCCACTTGCTTCTTTTACTGTTGCGGTAACATTGGATGATGTCTGGAGTGCCTGATCTTTAAGTCCGGAACCTGTACCGTTTGTTCTGGCCTTGAATGTGAATGTTCCATCGGAACCTTTTACAGCTTCTTTTAAGCCGTTTGTTTCAGCGGTAACATCCGCAACTGCACTATAGGACTGCAAATTGTTTTCTCCAAATCCTCCGGCAACTGTGCTTCCATCTTCCACAACCTTGAACTGGGATTTGAAGGCTTCATAATCTTCTGCTTTTACTGCGACAGGTACATATTTCAGACCTACTACGCTGTAATGATCAAATTCTGCAACACTTCCGTCAGCTTTTGTGATCTGTCCTCTTTCAGGCTGATTCAGCTTTACAGTTGTTCCGTCTGTAAGAACTGCATCATTAGCTGAGGTCCAGTAGGAAATCTCATAAGAACCGCCGTTTTTGTCATACATGATTG
>OLPC01002513.1_pt1 | contig 13560 bp, 11 predicted proteins | sample 1672341 | NCBI WGS metagenome assembly OLPC01 (sample SAMEA3136673, study PRJEB25190) | human gut metagenome | reverse complement strand
AGGCAAAGCAGAAGCGCATAATCAAGGGACTCGCCAAGATAACAGAGAACAAATCGGAGAAACAAACCCCGACACCTGCGTCCCAGGACACAACGGCAGACCAGCCTTCGGAGAAGAAGGAACGTGCCCGTACCAACAACGGAGCAAAGCGTAAGCAGCACCTGGAGGTGGAAGTCGTCGAGGAGGATATCGAACCGGAAGACCCGCGCTTCAACAAGGAGTTGGCAAGACTGTATAAGACCAGGGACGTAATACGCTACGAACTCATCCCCATGCGCTTTATCAAGAAGATATACCATGTGCGGACGTATACACAGCACGACGAGTTCTTTTCAGGCAAGGCCCCTGACGCACCTTTTCTCAACTCACAGTATGACGGCTCGTTCATTGCAGGTATGGCACAGCTCAGATACATGTACGCAATGCCGATGGAAAGAATTGTGAAATTCTTCAACGATAACGGCTTCGACATGGACAAGGGGACGGCACACGGTCTGCTCCGCAAGACAGAAAACCTCTTCGAGAATCTATACAAGGCACTCGGCGGCGTCATCAAGGAAGATACATATATCGCAGGCGACGAGACATACCACAAGGTGCTTGTCAAAGACAAGAACAAGGACGGCAAAGGAATAAAGAAAGCCTATATATGGGTGGTGACGGCAGTAAACACGGGGCTTGTATACTACTTCTATCATGACGGCTCCAGAAAAGAGGACATCATACTCGATTATATGAAGGGTTATCAGGGAGCCTTCCAGTCAGACGGCTTCTCCCCATATCGCAAAATGGCAAAATGGCTGTTGCGCCTGGCATGCTTCCAGCATGTGAAGAGAAAGTTTCTCGATTGTGGGGACGATTTCGATGCCAAGGTTATCGTACGCCTTATCAACTTCCTTTACCACAAGAACCACAAGCATAAGATCGGAGAAGACGGCTGGACGGAACGCGACAACTACAAATGGCGACAACAATACGCAATACCAGTCATGCATATCATAAAGAAGAAGCTTGACCGCATGGCAGCCGACAGCCGTCTATTACCCAAGACCGATAAGCATGAAGCCGTGCATTATATGCTCAACGAGTGGGACGCCCTGATGAATATCTTCACAAGAGGAGATTACCATCTGGACAACAATCTTGTGGAACGACTCAACAGATACATATCTTTATCCCGGAGAAACTCGCTTTTCTTCGGGTCGCATACTGGTGCCAGACGGGCAGCCATGTTCTATTCCCTTGCATGCTCCTGCAGACTGCAAGGTGTTAACTTCTTTGAATATATATCCGATGTCATCAACAAAGCGGCAACACTGCCGCCAAGAACACCGATAAGCAAGTACCGGGAATTACTGCCGGACAAATGGAAACAAAAAAATATCGCTCAAGAATAAAAACTTGAGCGATATTTTTTTTGACGTGTATATCTAGCATCGCGGATACGCTTACCAACAGCGAAGCAAAAACCCCACAAAAACAGCTTTTTGATTCTCTAGAATTGATTTTTATTTTGTAATAACTTTTTACCATTTGTACGATATTTGCATGGTTTAGGAGTTCTTGCTAAGGCAAGCGGCAGAGCCGAGCGGTGAATTTTGAATTATGCGCCAATGCGCATTATAAATTGCTTAGTTTTCATAAAGATAGGTAAATAATCGGCTGCAATGTCTTGTCTTTTCGCAATAATTCGTATATTTGCCAAAGGAAAGCCCACGAAGGGCTATATCTAAAACCAAACAACGAAAAGAAAAGACATTCATTATGGAAAAGAAATCATTCAGCAAGAGCACGATGATATTCATCGGCGTCATTGTCGTTATCGTCCTTTGGGCAATCAGCGGATATAACTCGCTCGTAAACATGGACGAGGGCGTCACCAACAAATGGTCGAACGTGGAGACTCAGTATCAGCGCCGCGCTGACCTCATCCCCAACCTCGTCAACACCGTGAAGGGATATGCCAAACACGAGTCGCAGACTCTTGAGGCTGTGATGCAGGCTCGTTCGCAAGCCACTCAGGTGAAGATCGACCCGTCTAACTGCACACCGGAGCAGCTGGCAGCATACCAGAAGGCGCAGGGCGATGTCACTTCAGCGCTCGGAAAGCTCCTCGCCATCACCGAGAACTATCCTGACCTCAAAGCCAACCAGAACTTCCTGGAGCTGCAGTCACAGCTGGAGGGCACCGAAAACCGCATAACCGTGGCAAGAAAGGACTTCAACGACGCTGCCAACGTATACAATGCGTCCATCCGCCGCTTCCCGAAGAACATCCTCGCCGGAATCTTCGGCTTCGAGAAGCACGCCTACTTCGAGGCTGAAGCAGGTGCGGAAAAGTCACCGAAGGTGGAATTCTAAGAACACTAAAACATACGTAGATTGATGATAAGACGTCTCCAGACCATACTTTTTGCCTGCCTCATCGCCGTCACGGCATGGGCGGCAGGCGACAGCGTCAAGGAGTATAAATCCGTAGACGACGTACCTAACATGCGCCTTACTGACGTGCGTCGGTACGTCTCCGACCCTACCAGCATCCTCTCCCCTGCCGCCACAGACACGATAGACGCCATCCTCGGACGGCTCGAGAAATCCACAGGCATAGAGACGGCGGTGGTTATGCTACCGTCCATCGGCGAGAACGACATCTTCGACTTCTCCACCTCCCTGTTCCGAAAGTGGGGTATCGGAAAGAAGAAGAGCGACAACGGACTGCTCATCCTCTTCGTGATGGACCAGCACAAGGTGCGCTTCGCCACGGGATACGGCATAGAGGGCACCATGACCGACGCCATGTCGAAGCGCATACAGACGCAGTATATGGTGCCGGCGTTCAAGCGCACGGACTGGAACAAGGGTATGGTGGACGGCGTACGCGCCGCGGCTAAGGTGCTCGACGGGTCGATGGAGCCGGAAGCGGCTGACAGCGACACCGACACCGGCGACATCCTCTTCAGCATAGGCATCATCGTCGGCATCGTCCTGCTTGTCATGTTCGTCAGCAGCATCATGCAGCGCTGCCCCAAATGCCACAAGCGTTCGGCTATGAAGCGGATGGGCGTGGAGGTTCTGCGCGTCTCCACGGGTAAAGGAAGGCGCAAGCGCATCAGACGAACCACATACGTCTGCCAGTACTGCGGACACATGATGACGAAGGACGAGGACATCAACGACAACAACGGCAACGCTGCCGCAAGCGGCTTCATCCTCGGGTCAATGCTCGGAAGCGGCGGCAGAGGAGGTGGCGGAAGCTTCGGAGGCTCGTTCGGAGGAGGAAGTACCGGCGGAGGCGGATCGACATCCGACTGGTAAGACGCCCACCCCAAAGGACATTCTAAAAAATCAGAGAGCAAAAGATGACAATACATATTATTAACGGGCCCAACCTCAACCTGCTCGGCACCCGAGAACCGGGGATATACGGCAGCAGCACCTTCGAGGACTATCTCCTGAAGCTGCGCCAACGCTATCCCTCCATCAACATCCAGTATTACCAGAGCAATGTGGAAGGACTGCTCATCGACCGCCTACAGCAAGTGGGCTTCAGCGCCGACGGCATCGTCCTCAATGCAGGAGCATACACACACACCAGCATAGCGCTGCAGGACTGCATCCGCTCGCTGACTGCGCCCGTCATTGAGGTGCACATCAGCAACGTACACAAGCGTGAGGAGTTCAGACACCACTCCATGATTTCATGCGCCTGCAAGGGCGTGATATGCGGTTTCGGACTCGACTCGTACCGCCTCGCCATCGAGGCTCTTATCTAAAACACACATCATGACACCAGAACTCGAGAAATACGTACTCTCACACACACAGCCGGAAGGCGACTATCTGTACCGCCTCTACCGCGCTACCAACATCCACACCATACACGGACGCATGGCGTCAGGACACCTGCAGGGACAGCTCCTCAAGATGCTCGTCAGTATGGTCCGGCCAAAGAACATCCTCGAAGTGGGAACCTTCTCCGGATATAGCGCCATCTGCATGGCTATGGGACTGGAGGAAGGCGGCAAGCTGTGGACTTTCGAGATAAACGACGAGATGGAAGACTTCACGCGTCCCTGGATAGAGGGTTCGGAAGTGGCGGACAAGATAAACTTCATCATCGGCGACGCCAACGAGCTGGCTCCCAAGTTGGGCGTAATGTTCGACATGGCTTTCGTCGACGGCGACAAGCGCACGTACGTGGAGACCTACGAGAACATCCTGCCGCTCATGAACAAGGGAGCCTTCATCCTTGCCGACAACACGCTGTGGGACGGACACGTCACCGACCCAGCCTACGACCACGACCATCAGACCGTAGGCATACGACGCTTCAACGACCACATCGCCGAGGACAAGCGCGTGGAGCAGGTAATACTGCCGCTCCGTGACGGCCTTACCATCATAAGAAAACTCTGATATCTGCGCACACAAGCACACAATAAGGCGAAAGACACAAAAAAACAACGCTTTTCCTTGGCTATTCCAAGGTTTTGTCCTACATTTGTAAAATCTAAAAATCCGAACAACACCCTTAAATCAAATATTAAAATAAAAAACAACGAATATGACTTTCTCAGAACTTTGCAACAACATCTTCAATCAAGCCATCCGTGACTATCATATCAAGGACAACATCGAGACACCTATCAACTATCCTTACGAGCGTGAGGAGATAGAGAACCGTCTCTACCTGAAATGCTGGATTGACACCGTACAGTGGCACTTTGAGGATATCATCCGCGATCCGCACATCGATCCTGTGGAGGCTCTCTCGCTGAAGCGCCGCATCGACCGCTCCAACCAGGACCGCACGGACCTCGTAGAGCAGATCGACTCATACTTCCGCCTGAAATACAGCGACGTACAGATTCTGCCCAACGCACGCCTCAATACCGAGAGCCCCGCATGGGCTGTTGACCGCCTCTCCATCCTCGCACTCAAGATTTATCACATGCGCGAGCAGGCTGAGCGCACCGACGCCACACCAGAGCACCGCGAGAAGTGCGGAGCCAAGCTGCAGGTGCTCCTCGAGCAGCAGAAAGACCTCTCTCTCGCCATCGACCAGCTCCTTGACGACATCCAGGCTGGACGCAAGTATATGAAGGTATATCGCCAGATGAAGATGTATAACGACCCGTCAACGAATCCCGTACTCTACAAGAAATAATAAGAAATGAAAACTGAGCATCTCCTGATAATGCGCTTCTCGGCGCTCGGCGACGTGGCTATGCTCGTGCCCGTCGTCAGCTCCCTGGCAAGACAATATCCAGACCTGCGCATAACGGTTCTGAGCCGACCCTTCGCCAGGACGTTCTTCGAAGAGATGGCTCCCAACGTGGGATTCATGGAGGCAGACCTCAAGGGGGAATATCACGGCGTAAAGGGACTCAACGCTCTCTACCGCCGTCTCATTGCGAAGAACTTCACTGCCATTGCCGACATGCACAACATCCTGCGGTCTTCATATCTGCGCATGCGATTCAATCTCGCCAACTATCGCGTGGAACACCTCAACAAGCATCGCTCTGAACGACGTCAGCTGACGGCACCGCAGAACAAGAAGACGATGCGCCAGCTGCCCACGTCCTTCGAGGGCTACGCTGACGTGCTCAGCCGACTCGGCTATCCCGTGAAACTGGAGTTTACGTCCGTCTTTCCGCCCGAGGGAGGCAATCTGCGTCCGCTCTCCGACATCATCGGGGAGAAGAAGAACTTCCAGCAGTGGATTGGCATTGCGCCGTTCGCCGCCCATGAGGGCAAGATATTGCCCATAGAGAAGACGGAAGAACTAATCAAGGAGATATCGCGCCGCCATCCCTCTTGCCGCATATTCCTGTTCGGAGGCGGCGAAAAAGAGCATGCCGTCCTCAACGCATGGTGCGAACGCTATAACAACTGCACCAACGCTTCGCAGGCTCTCTCCTCGCTGAAGGAAGAGATGGTGGTGATGTCGCACCTCGACGTCATGGTGTCGATGGACAGCGGCAACATGCACCTCGCTGCCATATCGGGCACACGCGTCATCAGCGTCTGGGGCGAGACACATCCTTACGCCGGCTTCCTCGGATGGAACCAGCGACCGGAAGACTGCATACAAGCTGATCTTCCCTGCCGCCCCTGCTCCATCTACGGCAACAAGCCTTGCCAACGCGGCGACTACGCCTGCCTAACGTCCATCGACCCTATCACCATCGCTGACAAGGTGGACTGGAGCTTGAATTAATAATAGGAGCTGCGGGCAAGAAAGCCCGCAGCTCCTATTGTTTTTGATTTCCACAAAAAAACAACACATAATTGCTTTTTGTTTGAATGTTATTTTATATCTTTGCATCATTACTACAAAAATAGCCATTAACCAAACAAAAAGAAAGGAGACATTATGAAGAAATTTTTATCTCTATTATCTTTCTTGATGCTTGCCATCGTCGCAATGGCAGCAACAGAACCGACATCTTACGTGGCACCTGCCCTCTACACGTACGGCTACGAAGGTGAGGTAGATCCTCCATTGAAGAAGTTCGTGGAGGCTCAGGAGATACAGCTCACAGACAACGGCGACGGCACATACGCTGTTGTCATCATGGGCGTGAAAGACGTGGAAGGCGACCCCGCCGGCGACATCAAGTTCAACGCAAATGCCACTACCAACGACAACAACTCCGTGACGCTCGCAGCAGATCTGGAGCAGGTGGCTTTCGGCGGATATTATACTTGGCACAAAGGTCCGGTTAAGTTCAACGGCACACTCAAGGGCGAAGACCTCAGCGCCACTTATTACCTCGACATCTTCGGCAATCCTGCCAACGTGGTATTCGGCAAGGACGTCACCAACGCCATCAGCACCGTCAACACCGACAACGCAGCTGTCAAGAGCATCCACACCGTAGGTGGCGCTCGCATCAACAGCCTTCAGAAGGGTATCAACATCGTTCGCCACACGAACGGAAAAACAGTAAAGGTAATCAAATAAGAAAATAAGTAGATATTTCTTTTTTATATTGATATTATTTTATACCTTTGCAGCATCGTATAAGATTTACCACAATATTAAGATAGATTTACACAACAACATTACACTAATAATCATTAACCAAAAAAGAAAGGATTCATTATGAAGAAATTTTTATCTCTTTTATCTTTCTTAATGCTTGCTGTCGTTGCAATGGCAGCAGACCTCACCACGGGTGTTACTTTCAAGGGCACATGGGGTGACAAAGTGGGCGACTATCCCTCTGCAGAGGGTGAGATGAAGGTCACCAAAGTGGACGGCGGTCTCAAGTTCGAGGTGAAGAGCAATGGCTTTAACGGCTATGCTTTCCCTGACTACACAGTAGTTTACACATGCGAAGTAAATGCTGATGGTAGCTTCGATGCAGGAGGTTTTGCCATGGGCGAGAACTTCGGTGAAGCTACATTAGACGGAACTCTCGTAAGCAACCTCTATTGGCAGCAGATTAAGGGTACCGTGACCAACGAGTCTATCGACCTCTACATCAAATACCTTGGCGTTAACATGGGTGAATGGTATCACATCACCTTCAAGGGCACAGCAGTTGCTACTCCGGATCCAAAGCCAGAAGTTACAGTAGTAAGCACAAAGGACTTCACTGACACATTCACAATGTCATACGTTGACGAAGACGGACTGAACAAGGATACCGCAGAGGGTGTTGCTGCTAAGTTTGTAGAGATGTCGGACGGAACATTCAATATTGAGTTCCCCTCACTCGACTCTAAATTCGAGGGTCTCCTCCAGAAGCGTGATCCCGAGACAGACAGAGTATACTATGACGGCACTTGCGACGTAAGAGGAATGTCATTCGACGTTACTGCATATCTCTACACAAAGGACGACGCTGAGCGCCTTTATGTGATAGCAAAGAACAACGAGGAAGGACAGACAACATACGTATATGGTACTGACCCGTACGCAGAGCCTGTAGTAGAGGACGTAGTGCTCAAGGAGAACTATCAGGCAGACGGAACAGGCTTCAAGGAGTCTACTGCTATTGACTGGGAGACACAGAAGTTCCAGGCAGTAATCGATGCCTCTAACTGCAATGCTTCACGTGCAACAGAGGAGCTCCTCGGCTTCGGTCCTGACGCTACAGTATGGAATGACAACGTACACGTATACAGCAAGTCAGATGGTACATACACAGCATTCTATGACCCGACAGAAAACAGAGACGCTGAAAACGCGAACAACAACTCATCATTCTCAGTTGAAGACAAGAGCAACATCACCATCGAGATTTCTAAGGCAGAAGGTCTGGTTATCGACGGCAAGACCATCATCGCTGCAGAAAGACTCAACAAGGGTCTCTTCGACCTTACTGAGGTAACATACGGTTCAGGCGAAGGCACAGACCAGTACAGCACCGCTCTCTACAAGAGCATCAAGCTCATCAACCTCAACAAGAAGGAAGAGCCGGTATTCGTAACCTACACAGCTCCTGCTATGTATACATACGCAAGCGAGGATGAGGAGACTCCGGGCGCAAAGCGTTTCGTAGAGGCTCAGGAAATCCAGCTCTCTGACAACGGCGACGGCACATACACTGTCATCATCAAGAACCTTGGCGACTGCGGAGGCGATCCTGCAGGTGACATCCAGTTCACTGCTACAGCTACAAAGGCTGAGGACGGCACAATCTCTCTCACAGCTGACACACAGGCTGAGATCGGTGGCTTCTATGAGGGTTGCGGCAAAGTTGCTGTTAAGTTCAACGGTACTCTCAACGGTGAGGACCTCACAGCTACATACTACATCAACATCCCGAGCGGTGCAGCTCACGCAGAGTTCGGCAATGGCGTTACAAACGGCATCAACACCGTTAACAACACCAACAACACCATCACAAGCATCTACACTGTAGGTGGTGCAAAGGTTAACTCTCTCCAGAAGGGCGTCAACATCGTTCGCCTCGCTAACAGCAAGACTGTTAAGGTGATCAAGTAAAAGAAAAGAAAATAATTGAACCTTCGCAAGTTCAGTAAATAAGCAATAAAAATCCCGGCTCCAATGTTTAGGAGTCGGGATTTTTTTTGTTATCCCCCAAAAACATGTCTTCATGTCTTCATGTCAAAAAAAACATGGCTACCTGTCAAAAAAACATGTCAAAGGAATGTCTGCTTGTCTTAATATGTAAACGAGCTGCCTCCCAAGAATTCTCTCAGCAGCGACGTCGGGGGCAGGACGCTGTGGTCGATGGCTTTGAAATAGCTGAGGAACTTTCTCAGACGGTAAGCCTCAGCATACTCCTCGCAGTTCTCCGGCACACGCTCCAAGAGCGGTTCAGCCTGCGTCTTGATGGCCGCCAACTCATATATCATAGCCGTATTGAACATGGCGTCAGCATTCTCCTGATACGGGAATATCCACTTGTTCTCACCATTTCTTACCGACTGCCAGCGACTGATGGTGTCGCGGGCAGAGCAGCCTCGCTGCTTGTCGTCGCGGATGATGCGGCGCAGCAGACGGTTGTCGGTGGTTGGGATATAGTTGTGTTCATCCAAGAGGATGGTGGTCAGCGCCGAAGCGTAGACACGATACTTCAGAGCGTCAGGTATCTGCGCCGTCAGCTCAGGGTTGAGAGCATGTATGCCCTCCACCACGAGAATATCGCCCTCACGCATCTTCATCTTCTGACCGCTCGGTTTGCTTTTGCCCGTTATGAAGTCGTAACGCGGCAACTCGACCTCCTCGCCACGGAACAGCTGCGCAAGCTGACGGTTGAGCAGCTCAAGGTTGAGAGCGTGCAGCGACTCATAGTCGTACGCACCATTGGCGTCCAGCGGTGTCAGTTCGCGGTCCACGAAGTAGTCGTCCAGCGAGATGGGCACGGGGCGAATACCGTTGCATACCAGCTGTATGCTCAGACGCTTACACGTCGTGGTCTTTCCCGATGACGACGGTCCTGCGATGAGCACCATCTTAACCTCAGGACGTGAGGCTATCTCCTCAGCGATGTGCGCTATCTTCTTCTCCTGCAACGCCTCCGACACGTTTATAATCTCCGTGGCGTGTCCGCTTGCCACCGCCTCGTTAAACTCGCCCACCGTCGACATGTCGAGCAGACGCTGCCAACGATGATGCTCCTGGAATATCTCGAACATCTTGTCCTGGCGTATGAGGTCGCCGAGGCGTGAGGGGTCGGAGAGCGAAGGGATGCGCAGCAGCAAGCCGTCGTAATACTTCTCCAGCCCGAAGAGCGTCAGCTGCGCCGTGTTGGTGAGCATCGTGCCGTAGAAATAGTCCACGAAGCCGCCGATATCATAATAATATGTATAGAGCTTGCCCGTGGTGCGGAGCAGCAATGCCTTCGAGTGGTATCCCATACTCTCAAACAGCTTTATCGCCTCCTCCGTAGGCACCTCATGGCGTCGGATGGGCATGGCGCGAGATATGATGCTCTGCATCTCCGTGCGGATGGCGTCAGCGTCCTCCTTGGTGACCGGACGACCGATGCGCAGATCGCAGTAATATCCGTTAGACACGGGGATGTCTATTATCACCGAGCTTTGGGGGAAAAGCTTGTGTACAGCCTTGCACAGCACGAAGAAGAGCGAACGGGTGTAAGCACGCGAACCGGAGGGAGTGGTGAGGTCAAGGAACTCAACGTCCTTCGAGTTATACACGCGATAGTGCATACCCTCCACCTTGTTGTTCACCTTGGCACTGATGGGAGGATATGTCATATTGAGATTTAAATGATTAAAAATGTCAGAAAGTGTACTTCCCGTTTCCACTTTTAAAGATTTTTTATTATTTTTGCAACGGATTTGTATTAACTGTTTCATTTTCATATAATGTTTATAGGTTAACTTTCCAAAGATACTCCGTTTTCTCGACACAATGCGCCTACAGACACATAAATAAAATTAAAAATATGTCGATTTGGATTTTTTTTAAAATTATTGGTTCACTTGCCCTCCTCATCTACGGTATGAAGGTGATGAGTGAGGCACTCCAGAAGATGGCAGGCTCGCAGCTGCGCCATATCCTGGGAGCCATGACTACCAACCGCTTCACCGGTCTGTTGACCGGTATGTTCGTAACAACATCTGTGCAATCGTCCACAGCCACGACGGTGATGACCGTATCGTTTGTCAACGCAGGACTGCTCACACTGGCACAGGCCATCTCCGTAATCATGGGAGCCAACATCGGCACTACATTCACGGCATGGATTATGACACTGGGCTTCAATTTCAACATGGCGAACCTCGTGTTCCCCGTTTTCTTCATAGCCCTGCTGCTCATCTATCGTAAGAAACAACGCTACGTAGGCGACTTCCTCTTCGGCGTCGCATTCATGTTCTTTGCCATTTCCACACTCGGCGCTACGGGAAAGGAAATGGACCTCAGTCATAACCAGACGGTTATCGACTTCTTCTCGTCTTTCGACAAAGACAGCTATCTGACCATCTTCTCGTTCCTCATCATCGGTACGATTCTGACGTTCTGCATGCAGTCGTCAGCAGCTCTTATGGCCATCACCATGGTGCTCTGCTCTTCCGGCGTGCTCCCCATCTATATGGGTATAGCCCTCGTGCTCGGTGAGAACATCGGAACCACCATCACCTCCAACATCGCTGCCATGGGAGCCAATACGCAGGCTCGACGCGCCGCCCTCGCCCACCTCTCGTTTAACGTCTTCGGCGTCTTCTGGGTGTTGTGCTGCTTCTATCCCTTCATCGACATGGTTTGTGGCTTCGTGGGTGTAGACCCGCACGCTGACCACATCGACGTATCGCGCCTCTCCGTGGTTCTCGCTGCCTTCCACACCACCTTCAACGTCTGCAACACCGCCGTGCTTATCTGGCTCATCCCGCAGATGGAGCGCCTGGTATGCTATATCATCAAGCCGAAAGCCACAAAGAACGAGGACGACTTCCGTCTGCGCTACATCGGCAACACGTCTATCATGAAGACTCCGGAGCTTTCCGTACTGGAGGCACAGAAGGAAATCAAGTCGTTCGCAGAGCGCATTCACCGTATGTTCGGCATGGTAAGAGAGTTGCTCGGCGTGAAGGACGAAACGGCTTTCACGAAGCTCTTCACACGAATAGAAAAGTATGAAAGCATCTCGGACAACATGGAGATTGAGATTGCCAATTACCTCGACAACGTATCGGACGCCCACCTCTCTGACGAAACTAAGGCGAAGATTCGTGCCATGCTCCGCGAGATATCAGAACTGGAGTCGATCGGCGACTCTTGCTATAACATCGCCCGCACCATGAGCCGCAAGTTCAAGGGCAAGGAGGACTTCACGGAGAAGCAGTATGAACACCTCCATCAGATGTTCGAGCTTACTGACGACTCGCTCACGCAGATGGACATCATGCTGACCGGACGCAAAGACTCGCTCGATGTCAACCGTTCGTTTAACGTGGAGAACGAGATAAACAACTATCGCAACCAGCTCCGCTCACAGAACATCAACGACGTAAACGACCATAAGTACACCTACGCCATGGGCACAATGTATATGGACATCGTGTCAGAATGCGAAAAGCTCGGCGATTACGTGGTGAACGTAGTGGAAGCCCGTATGGGAACAAGACAGCGCGAAGCGTAAATAAGAAATATTCCTCAAACAGCGAAACAACGAATTCAGACGAATTTACGAATTATTGGATGTATATGAATTGATGATATACAACAATGATAAATTCTTTTGAATTCGTTGTTACTGCGTTATAGACGATAAAACATAGCATTATGAGTGACATTATTTTAGGTAAAGAATACTACGATGTAAAAGGTGCCTGCATTGAAGTGCATAAACGTCTTGGTTGTGGCTTTTTAGAAAAAGTGTATCAAGATGCATTAGAAATAGAATTTAATATCAGAAATATCCCCTACGAACGAGAGAAACGTATTACTATTGACTATAAAGGGCACATCATAGACCAAGGTTATATAGCAGATTTCATCTGTTACGGCAAGCTAATTGTTGAATTGAAAGCTACACGCGAACTGCATGACGTACACAAAGCGCAGGTCATGAACTACCTACGTGCAACAACACTACCAATAGGTATGCTCGTAAACTTTGGCGAAACTTCATTACATGACCAACGGCTCGTAAACTGGAATAGTCCTTACATCGACATATCGGCTCTGCACAACACGCTTTAAACAACGAAAAGAATCATGAGCCGCAGACGGCGAAACAACGAATTTAACGAATTAACAAATTTATAACACACTCTCAAAATTCATAAAGCACATCCAAAATTCGTAAATTCGTCTAATTCGTTGTTACCGCGGCAGAGCGAGATTAAAAGCCTCAGACGGCGAAACAACGAATTTAACGAATTAACGAATTTATAACACACACCCAAAATTCATAAAGCACGCCCAAAAATTCGTAAATTCGTCTAATTCGTTGTTACCGCGGCAGAGCGAGATTAAAAGCCTCAGACGGCGAAACAACGAATTTAACGAATTAACGAATTTATAACACACACCCAAAATTCATAAAGCACGCCCAAAAATTCGTAAATTCGTCTAATTCGTTGTTACCGCGGCAGAGCGAGATTAAAAGC
>OLPC01002511.1_pt1 | contig 13563 bp, 17 predicted proteins | sample 1672341 | NCBI WGS metagenome assembly OLPC01 (sample SAMEA3136673, study PRJEB25190) | human gut metagenome | reverse complement strand
CAGAGAAAAACAAGATGACAAAATATGAGGTTTTAAAAAAGTACTTCGGTTACGATTCCTTCCGGGAGGGGCAGGAGATGCTGGTGGATGCGCTTCTGAACGGACAGGACGTGCTCGGCATCATGCCGACCGGAGCAGGAAAATCGCTGTGTTATCAGATTCCGGCGCTTCTGCTGCCAGGAATTACCCTGGTGGTATCACCGTTGATTTCTCTGATGAAGGATCAGGTATCGACCCTGAACCAGGCGGGGATTCACGCTGCGTTTCTGAACAGCTCCTTAAGTGCGGCGCAGTACCGGAAGGCACTCGGCTTTGCCATGGAGGGCCGGTACAAGATTATTTATGTCGCCCCGGAACGCCTTCTGACACCGGAATTTTTGTGCGCGGTGCAGTCGATGGAAATTTCGATGATTAGTGTTGATGAGGCACACTGTATTTCCCAGTGGGGTCAGGATTTCCGCCCAAGCTACCTGAAAATCACAGAGTTTGTCGAGCAGCTTCCCGCACGGCCGGTGATCGGTGCCTTTACGGCAACGGCAACAAAAGAGGTACGGGATGATATCGAAGCACTGCTGTCTTTGCGTGATCCGGTACGTCTGGTCACAGGCTTTGACCGGAAAAATCTGAAATTTACGGTACAGCAGCCGAAAGATAAATTCGCAGCCGTGGAATCATTCCTTGCAGAGCACGAGGCGGACTGCGGAATTATTTACTGTCTGACCAGAAAAAATGTGGAGGAGGTCTGTGAGAAACTCGAGCAGAAAGGATATTCTGTCACAAGATACCATGCGGGTCTCTCTGACCTGGAACGGAAGGAAAACCAGGAAGATTTTATTTATGACCGGAAGCAGATCATGGTAGCGACAAACGCTTTTGGTATGGGAATCGATAAATCGAATGTGCGGTACGTCATCCATTATAATATGCCGAAAAACATGGAAAGCTATTATCAGGAGGCCGGACGAGCAGGCAGGGACGGCCTTCCGGCGGAATGTATTCTGCTGTATGCGGGACAGGATGTGATCACAAACCAGTTTTTTATCGAAAACATGGCGCAGGAGAGTGAGGATCCCGAGACGACAGCGCTGATCCGTCAGCGGGAGGAGGAACGGCTGAAGAAAATGACGTTTTACTGTTTCACCCATGAGTGCCTCAGAGATTATATCCTGCGGTATTTCGGGGAATACGGTTCCAATTACTGTGGAAACTGTTCCAACTGCCTCTCGGAATTTGAAACGGTGGATGTGACAGCGGCGGCAAAGGCAATCCTTGGCTGTGTGCGGGAATGCCGTCAGCGCTACGGCACGACGGTGATTCTCGATACCCTGCACGGTGCGAATACCGCGAAAATCCGCCAGTACCGCATGGATGAAAACTCCCATTACGGGGAACTGGCAAAAGAGCCGGTCTACCGGCTGCGGCAGATCTTAAATGAACTGCAGGTCCGGGAATATCTCTATGTAACGGCCGACACATACAGCATTGTGCGCCTGTTGCCAAAAGCGGCGGAGCTGCTGGATGAGGACGGCACGATGCTGATGAAGATGGCAAAAGAAGAAAAACGGATTCCGAAAGCCGCAAAAGAGAAGACAAAGACAAAAACCTCGGCAGCGGCAAAGGATCTTTCCAACGAGGAGGCCGCGGTATTCGAAAAACTGCGGGCACTCCGGATGGAGCTTGCAAAGGAGCATAAAGTGCCTCCGTATATTATCTTCTCGGATAAAACACTGATCCAGATGGCGATGGAGAAACCGTCCAACAAAGAGGAAATGCTGGCGGTCTCTGGTGTCGGCGAGAGCAAATTTGAAAAGTACGGGGAACCGTTTCTTGCATGTCTTGCAGAAAGATAAAACAAGTCGTGTAAAAAAACGGGAAAACAACAGGAAAGGAAGAATACGCTTATGAAAAAAGAAAACGCAGTTATTTTTGGAGTGACCGGTGTTGTAGTTGCCGCCGTGCTGATTGGAGGCGGAATCTATATGAAAACGGAACGGGACCGAAATCTGAATGCAGATACAGCAAGTACTGCAGCGGACAGCAATAGGGCAGAAGAAGTACAGAAAGCCGTATTTCTTGCAGAAGATTCCGGGTTATGGTACCTGGGAGATCTGGAACACGGAAACATCTATGTGACACATACACCGTCCGACACACTTTACGATGAAAATGGAAATGCTATTGATCCGTCCGAGATCAAAAAAGGAGATTTTCTTCAAGTGGAGGGCGACGGTATTATGCTGAACTCCTATCCGGGACAATATCCGGGTATCAGCCGTATTATGAGAATCAGCGGCGGTACGGAGGCGGATGCAGAAAAATTCGATGAGGAACTTTCCCAGATTCTGCCGGAAAAGGATCCATCGGAAATTCCGTTTCTGAATCTGTGCTACACACAGCCAAATGCCCAGGTGACAGCTATGGCAACACAGGGAGGTTATACCTGGTCTTATGTTGATGAGGACGGCAATGGTCAGAACGTCGTTGCGGACAGTGCGTTCATTCTGGAATGGACGGAACTGAATGATCTGAATACAGCAAATGACAAAGGAAAAACCGATCTGGAGCTTGTCTTCTCGGAGGAGCCGGATTCTGTCACAGCAGAAAGATGGCCGGCCGAAGACCGGGGGCAGAACTTTGGCAATGGTTACCCGGAGGGAGAAAGCGTTTCTGTGGAGCATGCGGAGAGCTGGAGCATTCCGGGAGCCGAGGCCGGCTACATCTACGAAGTGGACGCGGTATTCGAAAATGGAACCGTGTCATACGGATTTGAAGTGAAAAAGTAAAAAAAGACTTTCTTTTTCCGTGACATTATGCTATTTTTACTGTGAAAACAGAAAAATGCAATGTGCCATACGGCATAAGCAGCTGACTTTTCAAAAATCAGAATCCGTTTGACCGGAGGATGCGAGGAGGAATTTGTATGAAGTTAATTGTTGCTGTATTACGGAAAGAGGACGAGGCAGACACCATTGCCGAGTTGAACAAAAAAGGCTTTTTTGTGACGGAGCTTGCCACGACCGGCGGTTTCCTGAAGGAGAAGAACACAACACTGCTGATCGGAACCGATGATCATAAGCTCGACGCTGTGCTTGCGATCTTAAAACAGGAAGCAGGGCTTCGGAAAACAGTTACCTATGCGGCCACCCCGATGGAAAGCGGAAACTTCTGCCCGGGCGGAAATTACTCTGTTCCGATTGATACCCAGACAGGAGGCTGTACTGTGTTTGTGCTGAACATGGAACAGCTGGAAAAATTCTAAGACTCTAAAGATTTTTAAATTCCGGCATATGATCCCGGTAGTGGAGCGGCAGATGCGTACGCTGACAGTCGGGATTGGAACGCTCTTTGATGGCAATTGCGGTGAAAAATCCTTTCCAGAGTTCTTCGTAAGGATCCGAAGTGGATTCCGTGAGGGAAAGGCGTTCTATTTCATCCGGAGAAAGACGGGTCAGATAAAAGGGCCGGTCAGCGGGATGCACGACAGCAAGCTGCCGGTTATCATCGAGAATCATCCAGTTTTCTGAGGGGAGCCGGTCAGAAAAATGGGGAGCGACCAGGGTCAGCACATTGGCTTTCGGGGAAATATGCGAGACCAGGATCGGAAAACCGGAGGAAATATTTGCAAAACGGATAAATTCCCGGAACGAATGCGCTTCATTTGTGACCTGACGGGAAACTTCAAAAGCGTGGAATACCGCCGGTTCCTGCAGCATATGCAGGGTATCCTTTCCATAGGAAAAGCCGTAGAGCAGAAAACGATAAATGACGTCGGGAGCGTCGCTTCTCTCGGACATTGCACAGAGATAGACGAGCCGCCAGGCTGCTGCGCCGATCTTCTTTTGAATGGATCGCGTGACGCTGGCGGCTTTTTCTGTGTCCGGCTCAACATGGCAGTAATCGCAGAACAGCTCCAGATTGCCGACTGGTTCCGTCATCAGCCGTACATTGCGGTAGCCGAGACGGGAATTCCAGGCTTCATAGATGCAGGTCAGGATCGACGCAAGATCCGGGCTGCAGGTGTAAACAGTCATAATAAAATCCTTTCTGAAATCAATTGATACAGACAACAGCCTTCTGCAAAAAAGCGCAGATACAGCAAAAAGGCTTTTCCGTGAGAAGAACGCCCGGGATTATATATGCCCAGGTACGGCAGCATCAAACAGAGAAAGCTGCTGATACTGTTCCGGATGGGAAACCTCCCAGTTGGAGGCGGCTTCCTCTCCCGTGAGCTGCCGGGTCAGAAACTGCTGTTCCAGCCGCATGTGATACATCATTTTTCCCTCGCAGGTGATAAAATATTTGGCGCGTTTCAGCACCACACCGATCTTTTTCAGATGCTCAAATGAAAGATGGGAGCTTCTGCGGCTCTTTACAATCCGCATGGCCGATTTCGGCCCGATGCCGGGAACGCGCAGAAGGTCGGCATACTCAGCCGTGTTGATCTCCACCGGAAACAGCTCCATATGGCGCAGCGCCCAGTCGCATTTCGGGTCGAGCTGTGCATGAAAGTTCGGGTGGGCTTCATCGAGCAGTTCATCCGCCTGAAAACCGTAGAAGCGGAGCAGCCAGTCTGCCTGATAAAGGCGGTGTTCCCGAAGAAGCGGCGGCTTGGTTTCACGTGAGGGCAGGGCGGAATCCTCGTTGACCGGAATGTAGGCGGAGTAAAAGACGCGCTTCAGGTCATACTGCTGGTAGAGAAGCTGTGAGGTGGAGAGAAGCTGGTAATCGTTTTCCTTTGTCGCACCGATGATCATCTGCGTGCTCTGGCCGGCAGGAACGAAGGGAGCAGAGCGTTCCTTTTCCGGCAGTGACCGCGCGGAGGAGGAAGAGATCCAGCCCAGATCGGCAGCGGAGGCGGAAATCTGCTTTCGTGTATCGAAAATGGAGTGGGAGAGATAGCGGTTTCCCGAGGAACGCTCTAAAAAAGCGCTTTTCCCTGCGGTCAGCCGGTAATCTACAATACCGGACTGGATCTGGCGCATGGGTTTTAAAATCGCTTTCTGTGTCTTCTGCGGGGCCAGTTTCTGCAGCCCTTCTCCGGTCGGGAGTTCCAGATTGACGCTCATGCGGTCGGCGAGATAGCCGGTCTTTTCGATCAGCTCGACGGGGGCGCCCGGGATAGCTTTGACGTGGATGTAGCCGTTAAAGCGGTAACGATTACGTAAAAGATGCAGAGTGCGGTACATGAGCTCCATCGTATGGGCAGGATTTTTGCAGACGGCGGAACTTAAAAAGAGTCCCTCAATATAGTTTCGGCGATAAAATTCCGTGACGAGTGTACAGACCTCCTCCGGTGTAAACGTGGCGCGCTGCCGGTCATTCCCGGCGCGGTTGACGCAGTATTTACAGTCGTAGATACAGTCGTTGCTCTGCAGAATTTTCAACAGAGAGATACAGCGTCCGTCGGAAGAAAAGCTGTGGCAGATACCGCAGGAGACCGAATTGCCGAGATGTCCCTGTTTTCCGGCACGGTTCACACCGCTGGAAGTGCACGCAACGTCGTATTTGGCCGCGTCAGCGAGAAGATTCAGCTTCTCGGAGAGAGAAAGTGTTTGTGATGATAACTGCATGGCAGAAAAATTCCTTTCTATGTCCAAATGAATACGAATAAAAGTAAAACAATAAGATAACAGGTATTTTATAAAAAGAACAACTGTTCGATAAAAGAAGTGTAACACAAATCGAACGAATGTTCAAGAGAAAAAATGAAAATAGTACAAGAAAATACTGGAAGAAAAGAAACAGAATTCGATCCGGAAAAACGTGAACAGGAAACAGCAGGGAAAATTTCTGTTAGAAAAAAGTTATACAAAAACAGCCGCACAGATCGGAAAAACAAATCTGTGCGGCTGTAAGCCAAATTTTATGGAATTGAAACGGAAGCAGAGCCGTTTACGTCAGAAGCGCCCCAATTGCCCCGAATACGCCGGAACTTGCAAGCAGCATGATGACGCTTGCGAGGAGAACACCGCCCATGACGGCGAGAACGCTGGTCTTAAAGTCCATATCGAGGATACTTGCGGCCAGTGTGCCGGTCCATGCGCCGGTTCCCGGGAGCGGGATGCCGACGAAGAGCAGCAGGGCGAGCGGAAGTCCGCGGCCGGCTTTTGCTTTCAATTTTTCCCCGCCTTTTTCGCCTTTTTCCAGACACCAGGTGAAGAACTTTCCGATATACTTTTTATCACATCCCCAGACAAGAACCTTTCGAGCGAACAGGAAAATAATCGGAACCGGAAGCATATTTCCGATGACGGCGATCAGATAGGCAGGAAGCGTCGGAATATGGAAAGCTACCGCGTACGGAATCGCACCACGCAGCTCGATGAGCGGAACCATGGAAATCAAAAATACAATCAGATATTTGGTAATCATATACACCTCTCGTTTTTTACAAAATGTTATCGTTTCTTAGTGCAACGCTCTTATTGTAGCGTGATGCCCGCCATTTGTCCAGTATAAAAAGAAAGAAAAGAGCGGGAGTAAAAGAAATCTTAAGAATTAGATTGCTGTTTTTCACCCTGTATTTTCCTTGTTTTGCGTTATCTTTTTCTTTCGTTTTTGTCTTTTGATGCTCTCTGTTCCTATTTTTGCAACTTTCTATTACCAACTCATTACCAGGCATCCAGGGCGACCCGCTCCGTGCTGCTGGTCCATGTATAGTTAAACGTGTTCACGCCAGTTCCCTGCATGGCGCTGTTCCTTATCCGGTCATCATCAGCGAAGAATGGGAGCAGGTAACGCCGTCGGCTGGGTTGCCGAAGCTCCCGCAGCGCTTTGTTCTCTGTCTGGCGCACAGATTCCGGCGTGGTTCCCAACGTCTCCCCGATCTGCCGCAGTGTATAACCGTTTTCGTATCTCATCCGGATAACAGGCCCTTGCTTGCCCGGCAGAGCGTCAACAATAGGCCAGATGACCGCTTTGAGCTGCTCCCCCTGTATTTTATCGAGTACCTCAGAAAAGCCGTTTTCTGGCGCCGGTACAAGCTCTGCAATGGTTGTCCCCTCTTCATCGCCTACCGTTTTATCAAGGCTGACCACCTGCGTGCGGTGCTGATCGGCTTTCGTCTGCTCCAATACCGCCATACTGACACCCAGCAGGCGCGCCGCTTCCCAGTCCTGCGGATCACGCCCCAGTTTTGCCCGATACTGCTGACAGATCCGGTTATATTTCCCGATCCGCTCCCGCTGACCCACCGGAATGCGTACCGTATACCCGCAGTCGTCAATATACCGCCGCATTCCCTGTTTGATCCAGAACACGGCATAATGCAGGAAGGAAGCCCCGGCATCTGGCTGCCATGCATCCACGGCGTTGCATAGGCCTATAAAACCCTCCTGCATAAGATCTTCTATCTCGGCTTTGTTCCGGTACTGCTGGGCGAGCTTCCAGATCATGCCCCGGTTCTGCTCCCACAGCTTCTGCATATTGTCGGCGGTGTTCTCGCCCGCCTGGATCAGCTCAACAAGAATTTCATTTGTCATGCTTCGGCAACCTCCATACACTCTGAATATGTCAAAAGCCCGCGGGGATCATTCCACGGGCTTCTCACACTTTAAGGGGGATCGCAAACAAAAAGGGCGCGGGAGCAGTTGAAAAAATGCCATGCACTGACATTCTCAACCATTCCAACGCCCTCAAAAATCGGCTTCCCGCAGGACAAGCAGAAGGATGAAAGAAACCTGCAGGGGTACTTTTGTTTGCTGGTTTGCATTATACCACCTGTCCCCGGTCCCTCGCAATAATAAGTTTTCAAGGTTAGCATTTGTTAACATTTCTTATAGGTGTGCAGGTCTGCATTTGTCAGCATTCCTTATAAATACCAAACCTTAACATTTCTTAACCGCTCTTATAGATTTCAACCCCTAATACTTTTTGACTTCTTCGCCGTTTTGCTGTCGGTTAATTGCCACTTCTACGTATGCGCGTCTATATGCCCCATTCTGGCACTTTGCCACCTTATACGAAGAAGTTACCGGGTGGAGCAGTCGCAGCACCTCTTCCAGCTCGTCCGGTGTCTCATAGGATATTTTAATCTTTACCATGGTTGGCTCCTCTCTGTATCTCTTTTTGCACCATTGTTTACAACCGTAGGTTTGCCTACGCTTTGATAATCCTTGTAAAACCTTGTCATTTCCGCTCGCTTCATGTACAAGCGTGAAAAGTTCCACGGTTGCAATAAACTTTGAGAATGTAGTATTTTCTAGTATTTACGACTCTGAGCATTTCTGCGCATTCGTGGTTTTCTGATTGCTTCCGAACGTTCGCTTTCGCTCGCAACGTTTGCCGTATTCGTTTCGTTTTCAACTGTTTCATTTCTGGAAAGAGTTGGAAGACTATATAACCGGCGCAATGTTGGGTTTTGACAGGTTCCGGCCGTATGGCTTTGATATTGGCGTATCGCTCCCATAAGGGCCAGAACGTAGCTTTTCAAGGCTCTGTTGCTCCAATGCTGAACTGGTATCATTCTGGGGAATGTTGTGGAGCAGGGCGGCTCCGGTCGTCCGGTTCTGGTGTTGGTAGCACCGTTTCCGGAAGGACTGGAAAGCCCGGCAGAACCCGAAAAGCCTATTATACGCGCATACCGTGTTATATAACTTCTTCGTGCGCGCGTTCTCGTGTACATAAATTGCGCCGGCGCAACGGCTGCCGTCTGGATCCAGTGCACCAACACCTTCCCCAGAAGGGCAACAAGCGTACTATCGGGTACGGTTGTAAAGCAGGCAAGCGGTAGGCATTTGTTGACATCTGCCGCCTTTACTTAGTCAATTATCAACTGACTTTTGCAGTAATCGCAGGAAAAAGTATTGGTTTTCTCATAATCGCCGACCGGCCGCATGATTCCTTTCCTGCATTTCTTGCATAAAACCTGCTCGCCTTTTCTCAAAAGCTTTATTCTCTCATGCGGCGGCATGTTTAACGTATCTTTCATAAAATCCAACCCCTTTCTTCGTGTATTGAGCATACACCTATTTTCTACCAGGCACAACTGTACATCAAGTACACTTGTCTTTTTAGGGACTGCGAAATCTGCGGCAACGTGTGCCATGTACCTGCAGGTACACCCCTGCAAAGGATGCCCCTAAAATGTCCGCCCCTTTGAAGGTGTCGCCGAAGCAATGCCCCCTTTTTTAGGGTGTCGGAAATGTCGGTATGTGGAGCAGGCGTTTCTGATCCGGCAGCGCCGCACCTGCTCCCAACACTGACAGAACAATTCGTTCGGTCAGCAAAACCTGAAAAAACCTGAAATCTGAATCATCCTTTCAGTGATCCGGTGCGGATCCACGCCGCAAAGGCACGGCTCCGGCGTTCTTCTTCCCACTCTTCCTGCTCCTCGCGGCGTTCTGCGATGCGGTCGCTGATCTTCTTGAGCACAAACGCAAGAACCACGATGGCAACGCTCAGCACCGCGCGGCTCCATCTGTCCTGCTCCACGCTGGCCATATACAGCCACATACCTGCAGCACCGATCACAAGCGCCGCTCTATCTAAAATCTTCATTCTGTCCACCTCTCTACTTTTCTTGTGGGAGCAGGACTGCACCCGCTCCCGGTTTCCGTCGCGTTTCGCTACGTTAAGCAATCAAATTCTTGACCAACGTATAAACAAAGCGCAACTTTCTTTCGTCCGCACAATCGAGCATTTCCACGATGCTGCTTTTGAGGTCCGCTTGTGGCTGTGATGCACGTTTTTTCTTTTTGGCGCGCTCTGTTCGCTTTTCCTGCGCGATCCCGCACACAAACGCCGTTCGCATATCAAAAATATCAAACGCCATTCTGTTATTTACCAGATGTAAAAACACGTCTCCTTCTGCGGCTGTAAGGTCTGTTACTTCTGCTTGAAAGCACAGTGCATCTCTTCTCCGCAGATCATACAGCGATTCTATTATTTCAACTGTTGACTTTATACTTTCGGGTGCTGGATCTTCAATGTGCCCCCCGCTCAAGATGCTTTCGGCAATGCACAGATAGCCTTCGAACGCGGCGCTGTCCTTGTTCAGAACGAGCCAGCCGTACCATTCACCGAATTTTTTCTTGCTGGTGCACGCAAACGCTGTGAGACTCCGCAGGCTGGCCGATGGCTCCCAATAAAAAGATTTTACGACATCTGCCGGAAGATCCAGCACATTACAGGATGCGATTTTCAGTTCTTCGTTGATAATTTTAAAATTCATCGTTTTTCACTTTGCCTTTCCGCCAGAAACCTGCTATACTACAAACTGTTTCGAGGTTGGTAGTATAGCAGCTATCCAGCTTTCCCTTACTGGTGTTGGTAGCATCGGTAAGGGGTTTTTTATTATTCTGTTACTGTATGTACCTGCGATGCTCCAAAGAAGCTCGCTTTATATGTGGCTCCGTCGCCCTTGCTTCCCCAGATGAGGGAGCAGTTGAACAGCGCTTTTGTACCGTGCAGCACTTCGAAGCCTTTCTGTTTCCAGCCCGCCCAGGTGTTTACCTCTTCGGCAATGCCTGCGGCCGCTTTGCTCTGCTGGATCCGTTTTTCGTTGATCTCCTCGGCTTTTGCTGAAAGCCATGCTCTGTGGAGTGCTTCTGCAAAGCTGATCCCTTTTGTCTTCCGGAAGGTCTTCCAGGCCTTCAACATGATCTTTCTAAGATTGTACTTCATACCCTGTATCGTCCTTTCTTTTCTCTTTCAAAGGTTCCCCAGCCCCGGCAGGCTTTAAGGCTATCGTAGGCTTTTGGCCGTCTCATTCTCTTCTTATCCTTTCCCGGTGTTGTGTTGGTGTCTCCGGTACGCTTGCGCCCCATCGTTTTCACCCTTCGCTGTTTTGTTTTCCTTTGATGATTATATTATAAACGTTTTTGAGTATGCTGTCAACACTTTTTAGAGTATTTTTTAAATGTTTTTGATTATGTTTTGCTTGACCAGTGACTTTTTCCATGTTATCATATAATCAAAGAATAAATGAAAGAAGGTGACAACATGGCAGTTACGGAAAAGATCAAAGCGTTGCTTTCCATCAAAGGAAAAAAGAACGTCGAACTTGCCGCTTATCTTGGAATTTCCCCACAATCTCTGCAGAACAAATTTAATAGGGGAAGCTTTTCTGCAGAAGATCTGATAAAAGTATCTGACTTTCTGGAGTGTACCCTTGCCTTTGAAATTGACGAGACACAGAAGATCATCTTAGATAAATCAGATATCAGAGAATAACATCTAAGAAGGAGATGAAACCTCAAACATGACGAATGATTTTTTTACCAATATTCCAGACTATAGCGGGATCGGAATATATGCTTTAATCAATAATCGCACCGGAAAAATGTATATAGGCGCATCACAAAATATACATCAACGCATTATGCAACATAAATACCATCCCCTAAGGGCTATCAAAGATGATATTGAACTTGGTGACACCTTTCGAGTAGAAATACTGGAAAAGCTTCCATCTGGTTCAAATCAGTTTGATATGTTCGGAAGAGAAAAGTATTTTATTGATTTATACGACGTAATCAAGCACGGATACAATAAGGCCCCTACTACCTGCTGCCCTAAAGAAGATCTTTTGAAAACTCTTGAGCATTGCACACCAAATACCCAAATGGCAACGTATGTTTCGAATATAATAGATAAACGTGAACGCCCCATTTATACTCATAGTGTTGACGATGATTCTACCGACGATATTCCTTCAAAAAGTGCTAGAAAAGCAAAGTATGATATTCAATATGCAAAATCAAGGCTAAAGCGCATCCCGTTGGATGTTCAGCAAGGAAAGTATATAGAAATCAAAACTGCGGCAGAAGCGGCGGGCGAGTCAGTAAACGGCTATATCAAAAAGGCCGTTGAACAGCGAATGCAGCGCGATGCCGAGTAGCAGCCCTGCTCCCAACGTTCCGCTTGCCCTGTCCGCCGGTTCCGTGCTATAATGCGGTCGGAGAAACGAATACCTTTCGAAGTGCCCCTGTGCTGCCGATTTCCTGCACAGGGGACTTTTTTATTCACTGCACAAATATTCCGCGATTGCTTCCAGAGAGTCCGCGATCCGCTCCAAATAGGTCCCCATTCCCTCAAACGCCCGCCCGTCTAGTTCCGGCGTGTGTGCTGGCAGATCAGCAGTAAAGCGCACATTGCGCTCTCCAAAGCTTTCGATCAGTGGAACCCTTGCTTCATCCGCATCTAATTTATAAATGTTTGATAAAAGAATCGGGTTTCTGCTCACACCCTCGTTTTCGTGGACATACACCGGCACCTTTCCCCACATGCGTTCGTCCTCTGTGAACAGCTCAACAATGCGCTGCTGCACTTCTTCGATCTTCCGGTTGAAAATATGAATTTCTGTTACCATGTCCTGCTCCTTCCTATCGTGCTTACTGGTTCCTTACTGGACACCCTCCCTTATATACAGTGGCGAAATGATGCAGTAAGGCGGAAAGCCTTTATTTATGCGGCTTCCGCTTACTGAACACTTGTGTTCAATAAATAGCTCTTTACTCGACACTTTATTGCTTACTGAACACTTGTGTTCAATAAATGAAACCCTTATAAATACTGAGTTTTTTATTTACTGAATCACTTATTCACTGGCTGTAGAGGGGGTGTCCAGTAAAGAGATATAAAACTTCTTGCCTTGTCCGTAGCCAGATGACCACGTCTTTATTTTTCCATCCTGCCGGAGCTGCGTCTTTGCTCTCTTCAATGTACCTTTACCGATGCTCATAGCCGCGGCCATGTCATCCAGTTCGGAAACCTCTTTTTCTCCATCCTGCAGAAACTCCAGAATAAAGTTTTCGGCTTCTTCCCTCTGTGGTGCCTGCCTGGTTGAATAATCAACGGCCGTAACGAAATCTTTGTCTTTCCGATCAGTCTGCCCTTTATACCGAATCACTTCTTCGTCAATGGCGTAAAGGATAGAGCTTGCCGTGGGTCCGTAGTTTGATTTCTCGTGTGATAAGTACCGGATTCCCTTTTCGTTGGTTTCGCCTGCCATGATAACAGATCGGCTGATGTCCCAAATATCGGCGCTGTCTGCAATCCGCTTTCGTCCCCAGACACCAGACTGTTTATTTGCATGTTCAACGATTAAAAACGTCGTGCCGTACTTCTCACCGTATCCGATCAGCGGCGCAAGGCAGTTTCTCATTGCGTTTCGGTCGCCCATGTGGATTTCTGGCGGTACAAATGCCTGGATCGGGTCGAAAATGCAAAGCGCCGGTCTGTACTCCTTCAAAAGTGCTTCAAGAAATGGACTGTTGAATTTCACGAGTTTAAACCGGTCGTCTGCGATGTCAATAGAAAGAATGTTCTGCAGGTTTGCTCCGTTCTTCCGAAGTCTGCGCCGCAAGGTATATTCTGCGGAATCCTCCGCCGAAAAGAACATGACCTTTTCCGGTTTTGCCGCTCCGAAATCTTCCGGAACCATTTCTTCCGTCAAGAAAGAGCTGCTCCCGCTGCTGATCGCTGCCGCCAGAGCACACCACACCGTTGTTTTTCCACTGCCGCCATCACCTGCAAGAGAGGTTATTTGATAACGGGGGATGTAATTCGTTATAAGCCAGTCCGGCTCTTTTTCTTCTACGTTGTCAATCGTCGTCATTTTGA
>OLPC01002509.1_pt1 | contig 13571 bp, 10 predicted proteins | sample 1672341 | NCBI WGS metagenome assembly OLPC01 (sample SAMEA3136673, study PRJEB25190) | human gut metagenome | reverse complement strand
TATTAGTATTAGGATTTATTCTACTACTAAAAGGAGCCGATTGGTTTGTCGATGGCGCAAGCAATATTGCCTCACGCTTTGGCATACCCCAACTTATTATTGGACTTACTATCGTTGCGATGGGAACCAGCCTTCCTGAAGCCTTTGTTTCTATTACAGCCGCATTGAAATCGAATGCAGCCATCACAATTGGAAATGTTGTTGGTAGTAATATCTTAAATGTTGGTATCATTCTAGGAGTCACAGCACTTATTCGTTCATTACATATTCAAAACAGTACAATCAAATATGAAATGCCATTTATGATGCTCGTAACACTTGTACTCATTCTACAAGGCATAGACAATACGATTTCACGATTCGATGGTATTGTCTTGTGGTTATTCTTTCTTGGTTACTTATACTACATTTTTAAAATGTCTAAGAATCAAATGGAAGAAACTGAAATCAAAAAGACAAACCCTTTATTTATTCCATTAGGACTTATTTGTTTAATGGTTGGTAGCAATCTTGCGGTTGATGCAGCCACAAATATTGCTATTTCACTTGGTGTTAGTCAAAGATTTATTGGACTTACAATTGTAGCTTTAGGAACATCTTTACCAGAACTTGTCACTTCTGTAACAGCCGCAAGAAAAGGCAATGCCGATATCGCAATTGGAAACATCATTGGATCAAATATCTTTAATATCCTATTTGTCGTAGGATCTAGTGCACTCATTACACCTGTACCTTTTGAATCGCACTTTGTCATCGATTCATTTGTCGCAATCTTGATTGGTCTAGTACTTTATGTTTGCACTAAAAAAACAAGAGTACTCGACAAAAAAGCCGGCATACTCTTGTTGGTTACATATTTAATTTACTTTATTTATCTACTTTATTAGCCTTCAATAAATCACGAATTTCTTCTAATAAGACAACAGTGTCATCTTTTTTAGGTTCTTCCTGATCAAGTTGATCATTTGTTGTCTTTTTAAAATGCGCCAAAAACTTCAGCATTGCAAAGATGCATGCTGCCACAATCAAGAAATCTACAACATTTTGAATAAAATTACCATACGTAATTGTAGCTGTGCCTACTTGAATTTTTAAACCTGTAAAATCAAGTCCACCAATCAAAATACCCACAATCGGCATCAATATATCATTTACTAAGGAAGTAACGATTTTCCCACAGCCATATCCATCACATTGCCTTTGGCAATAAATTCTTTAAATTCACTGATTGGTTTATTTGGCTTCATATTTATTTACTCTTCTTTTCAAAATGTAAAGTTTGTTTCAAAACAGTAGAACATGCCAAGTCACCAATGACATTCACACAAGTTGCTCCCATGTCACACAAAGTATTTATCGAAATATAAACACCTAGAATTTGATTTGTCGGAATACCTGCAATCGGGCATAAAGCGGCAAAAGCTGCAATCGCACCACCCGGAACACCCGGAGTACCAATACTTAACAATACGTTACAAGCAAGTACTGTAACCATAGTACCAATGCTTAAATCAATACCGAGTGCAGTCGCAAAGAATGTAATCATAAATGACATCAAAATTGAAACTGCATCCATATTAATTGTTGCTCCTAAAGGAAGAGTCAACGAAGTGATTTCTTCAGGAATACCAATCTTTTCTGAAGCACACTTTAATGAAATAGGGATCGTAGCACTACTTGAACAAGTTCCAAACGCATTCAATCCTGCTGGTGCAATATCTTTAAAGAATTGTATTGGACTGTATTTTCCAAACAATTTGACCATTCCCCCATAAATAATAAACGCATATAAATAGAACGTAATATATAATGCCAATAATACTTGTCCTAATTGAAGCATTGTATCTACACCATTTGAGTGCATAACAGTTGCAATACAGGCAAATACTCCAAATGGAGTCACATACATAATTTTACTAATAATAAAGATAGAAATCTGATAAATTGAATCACACAAATTGATAAATGGATCTGCTTTTTCCTGAATAGCCAAGCACGCCAATCCAATAATTACCGCAAAAGCTAATACCTGAAGCATATTTCCTGATGCGAAAGCTTCAACTGGATTGGATGGAATAATATTCTGTAACGTATCCAACAATCCATTAAATGTGGCTGCTTCTACCTGCGTTTTTGTCGCTACGATATGTGCATTTTTTCCCAAATGTAACATACGAGGCAATACCAGACCAAGTCCAGAAGCCAAAGCTGTTGTCCCTGTATACCATAATAAGGCATGTAAACCTACCTTACCTGTTTTGGCAATATCTCCAATACCAATAATTCCCATAACTAAACTTGTAAACACAAGTGGGAAAATCATCATTTTTAATGCCGACATATAAATTGTGGCAACTACACTTAATGCTGTACTTGCCCATTCCGGCATAATAATTCCAACAATAACACCTGCAATCAATCCAATAAAAATACCAAGTGTTATATTAAATCCCTTCTTTTTCATAACTCTCCTCCAATAATGTAAATATCTTAGCATACAATTACGAAGATGTAAAAATGACACCATTTAAAATAGTGTCATCTGATTCTCTTCATCCAATCCCTCTAAAGCATTCATATCCGCTAACTTTTCAACTAAAGTCTTTGAAAGCTGTGTACGCTTCAATACATCTTCCTTAGATAGGAATGGTTTTTCTTCTCTAGCCTTAACGACAGACAAACCTACGTTTGAACCCAATCCATCAATACTTGTAAATGGTGGAATGATTGCCTTTGGATCGTCAGGATCTACAATAAATTCGGTGGCTGCACTTCGATTAATACTGATATTTGAGAATCTAAAGCCGCGCAAAACCATTTCTAAAGCTAACTCTAAAGTATCATAAATAGCCAGTTCTTTATCACTCGGCTTTTGTGTTTTATCTTCCTTCATATGCTTGATATCCGCCATTCTTTGACGAATAGCCGCTTCACCTTGAATCATTGTTTGTACATCATACGCATCACATCGAATACTGAAATACATACAGTAATAGTGAACAGGCATATGCACCTTAAACCACGCAATACGTACCGCCATCATTACATAAGCAACGGCATGGGCTTTAGGGAACATGTACTTGATTTTTGTACACGAATCAATGAACCATGCTGGTACATTATTGGCTTTCATTTCGGTAACCCATTCATCCTTCAAGCCTTTTCCCTTACGAACACTTTCCATAATGGTAAAAGATAGCTTTGGTTTCACTCCATATCCCATTAAATCAACCATGATATCGTCACGACATCCAATAACTTCATTCAACTTGCAAGTACCGTTATCAATTAAATCCTTGGCATTTCCCAACCAAACATCCGTACCATGAGAAAGACCTGAAATAGTTACCAATTCCGCAAATGTGGTCGGCTTTGTAAGCTCAAGAATACCACGAACAAATGGCGTACCAAACTCAGGAATACCCGCTGCTCCTGTAACTTCATTATATTTTGTCGTATCAATTTTCAATGATTCCGTGGTAGAAAAAATAGCCATTGTAGCCTGATCATTCATTGGAATCTGACGAACATTTACACCCGTTATTCTTTCCAACATCTTCATTGCCGTTGGATCCACATGGCCTAAAATATCAAATTTCAAGATATTATCGTGAATCTGATGGAAATCAAAGTGCGTTGTTTTCCATGTTGCATTCGGGTTATTAGCTGGATACTGAACAGGTGTAAAATCATGAACATCCATATCCAATGGAACAACAACGATTCCTCCTGGATGCTGTCCAGTCGTTCTTTTTACGCCTTCACAACCTTTGGCCAAATCTACACGCTTCGCTTCATTAAAAGGCTCGCACTCCATTTCCTCCTCATATCCCTTTACATAACCATATGCCGTTTTTTCCTGTACCGTACCTACAGTACCCGCTCTAAATACGTGATCATCTCCAAATACCTCTTTTGTGTAGGCATGCGCATTCGGTTGATATTCACCAGAAAAGTTCAAATCGATATCGGGAACTTTATCTCCTTCAAAACCTAAGAATGTTTCAAAAGGAATATCCTGACCATCTCCACGCATAATTTCTCCACAAACCGGACAAATCTTATCGGGCAAATCAAATCCAGATTTTGCTTCATCACCATCTAAAAACTCATAATGCTGACAATTCTTACATACATAATGAGGTGTTAGTGGATTTACTTCTGTAATATTTGACATTGTCGCGACAAAGCTAGACCCTACAGATCCACGTGAACCCACAAGATATCCATCATCATTGCTCTTTTTCACAAGTAAGTGTGAAATATAATATACTACATAGTAGCCATGTCCAATAATACTATCCAATTCACGTGTTAAACGTTTCTCAACAATATCTGGCAAATCTTTTCCATACCATTCGTGTGCTGTTTCAAAACATATATCACGCAACTTTTGGTCAGATCCCTCAATGTCAGGTGGATACAACTTATCTTTGATTGGAAAGATAGGCTCGGTTAATAACTTCAATTTATTTGTGTTTTCCACAACAATTTCATAAGCTACATCTTCACCCATCCATTCAAAAGCCTTCAACATTTCATCTGTTGTCAACAAATGCTGATTTGGATTGCTCGTAGCCTTACGTGCTTGTTTATTGTAGATATATAAAGGATGTCTCGCGTTTCCAATAGCCTTCGCATTGATATAAACATCGCGAAGACGTTTTTCATTTGGATTCACATAATGTGCATCACTCGATGCAATAACCATTTTTCCTGCTTCTTTTGCCGTATCATAAATAAATTGTAAATACCATTTCAAGTCATCTACATCAGTAATACTGCCTCGATCCAATAGATTCTTATAACAATCCAATGGCTGCAATTCAATATAATCATAATACTGCATCGCTTCATATAGTTCTTTTTTGCTACGCGTATGTGCTAATTCAAAAATCTCACCATTTTGGCAAGAAGAACCAATCAATAAGTTTCCATGGTCCCATTTCTTTGAGATTTCTTCCTTAATAATACGAGGCTGACCATTTTCTTTCCCCATACTCACTAAATATTGCGTATGAGATAAAGTAATCAATTCAAATAATTCTTTCAAGCCATCTTTATTCTTCGCATACACAGTCATATGATATGGACGATTTCTTTCATAAGGCTTCTTTGTAGAATATTTTTCACATCCACCTTCCATATCAACCAATGTATCTAAAGTTGCTTCATGTCCTAACTGATTCATCATGTTATACATGACTTGCGAAAGAACGTCCGCATCATAGTCCGCACGGTGCGCCCCTTCTCCATCATAACTTACACGATAATGTCGACATACACTTCCTAAATTAAAACGTTTTTGATCATTTGGGAGCATGGCATATGATAATGGTAACGTATCAATAACCGGATTCATTAATTCTTCATGACCCGTTTTTCTGCAAGCAGCATTCATAAAGCCAACATCAAATGTCGCATTATGTGCAACTAAAATAGAATCACCAATAAAATCCAACAACTCTTCTAAAGCATCTTCGATAGGTTTAGCACGATCCACATCATTTTGTGTAATATGCGTCAAATTTGAAATATGAGCCGGAATCGTACGTTTTGGGTTGATAAACATCTGTAAACGACCCACTTCTTCACGATTCTTAATTTTCACACCGCCAAACTCAATAATTTCATCACGCGTGTTAGAAAGTCCTGTGGTTTCCAAGTCAAATACAACAAATGTTGCATCCTCTAATTTTCGATGATCATTATTGTAAACAATGTGATATTTAGAATCAGCCACTAACATTTCACATCCATACAACATTTTAAATTCACGATTTGGATCTTTTTTTGATAAAGCTTCAATCTTATGTTGTGCCATTGGAAATGCCTGTACAACCTGGTGATCACATACGCCAATTGAGTCCATACCCCAGTCATAAGCTGTTTGAATAAATTCTTCGATAGCACAAACTCCGTCCATTTCAGAAAAATTAGAGTGTACGTGCCATTCTGTTCTTTTAACCTGTGCATGATCCATTCTTTTCTTTTCTTCTGTAATTTCAAGCTTACGAACCATAAAAGAATCACACTTTGAAAAGTTATCATAAACAACTTCACCCGTTAAAATAACGTGCATTCCTTTTTTTACACTATCAATTTCTTCAATTGGACATCTTGCGCCTTCAAAACGCTTAGCCACGATTGCATCATCATAATCACTAATATAAAGCATCTGCAACGTTTTTCCACTTTTCATAACACGATTGTCAATATCAAAGATGTGTCCTTCGATTTGTACATTTGAATAGCCCACTCGCAAATCCGCTATCTTATATGTTGTAGCCGATTCCTTTTTATAGCTATTTGAAGAAGGATATTGCTTCTTCACCGGCTCTGTTTTGACAGGTACTGGTGTAATTTCAACCTTAGCCGTTTCAATTGCGACATCATCTTCTACTTTTTTACAAACAATTTCTTGTGTAATACCTACTTCACTTAATTTTTCCATTAAAGACGGCAAAGCCAAATTTAAAGCAGCTAAACGAGCTTCATCGCGCGTAGAGAAACAAATCGTATCCTTTTCTATATAAGGATGAAGAAAGCGAAAATCTTTAATATCGGCATATTTTTCAACAAAATGGTTCACATATCGATCGAGTTCATCCATTTCCACTTTATTGTTCCGTACATGAATATGAAGCTTTACATGCACATGCAAAGCAACCTGAAGCTTTGTGATAATTTGCTCATATATTTGTAAAGGAATTACATTTTCAAATTCAACATAAAAATCAACTACTTTATGAGCTGCATGAAATACAGGATTCGCATAAAATTTAGCTGTTTTAAAGTATGAATATAATTCCTGATCTAATAATTTCTCAAATACTTCCATTTTCTATGTCCTATTTTGCCATTTTTTCAAAAGCATCCTTAGCCGCTTTTTGTTCCGCCTTTTTCTTTGTGCTACTCGTTCCTTGACCTAATAAAATATCATCCAAATATACGCCCATTGTGAATGTTGGCGCATTGCTAGGGCCTTTTTCTTCTAACAATTTATATTGAATTGTCTTTCTAGAATCTGCCTGGATTACTTCTTGAAGATGCGTCTTATAATCCGTTACCGCTTCACTCTTTTCTTGTTTAAATACAGGCTTCATATATTTTGTTAAGATATCATCACATACAGAATATCCCTGATCAATATAAATAGCTCCGATACAAGCTTCGAATTGATCAGCCAAAATACTTTCCCTGTGGCGTCCACCTGTTTTTTCTTCCCCGACACCAAGACGTAAAAATTCATACCATCCTAATTGTCTATTTAGTACTGCTAATGTAGATTCACAAACAGTTTGCGCACGAAGCGTAGTCATCTGTCCTTCACGCATTTTTGGCTGCATCAAAAAAAGCTGTGTTGCGCTCCAAATCTGCAAAACCGAATCTCCCATAAATTCAAGACGCTCATTATCGCCCATTTCACGATGATGTTCATTCGCATATGAAGAGTGTGTACATGCTTCTAAATAAATATCTTCATCTTTATAACTATATCCATTTGCCTCTAACCAATCGATAAATTTCTCCATTTTTATTCTCCTTTTTCTAGATCTTCTAATACACAGGCCGGTACAAAACCAGAAATATCCTGTCCATATTTAAAAAGTTCTCTTACGTTTGAGCTTGAATACAAACTATATTCAGGACGCGTAAACAAACAAACTGTTTCAATATGATCATCCAATCTTGCGTTCATAAAAGCCATATTTTGCTCGTAAGTACAATCCACCCCATTACGAATTCCACGTACCAGCACAGTAGCATTTACACTTTTACATGCATCCACTACTAATCCAGATTGAATTTTACACGTAACATTCGGCATATTCTTCGTTGCCTCATTTAACCATTTTAATCTTGTTTCTTCATTAAACTCATTATTTTTATCTGAATTTGGTGAAATAAAAACAACAAGTTGATCAAACAATTTACTTGCTCTTTCAATAATATCTAAATGCCCATAGGTTACTGGGTCAAAAGTTCCACAAAAAGCAGCGATTTTCATTTTATATTCTCCTTTCGATAATATGAAATACGTGTAATTCCATATGTTTTTTCTTTATATTTTGTAAATGAAGCCATTTGCTCTGGCCATATCTCTTCCTGTAAGCTTTCAATCACAACAATCCCATCCTCTTTTACAAGATTCTGTTCATCTAATTTTTGAAGTAATTTTTCATTCTCTTGTTTTGCATAAGGAGGATCAATATAAACGACATCATACTTTAATGTAAGGCGCTCTAACACGCTAAAAATATTTCCGCAAATAATTTTTGTTTCCTTGTCCGCCTTTAAACTTTTTACATTTTCTTTAATGACAGAAACGGCTCCCTTATTATTATCCACTAAGGTAGCATGATCCATTCCACGACTTACGGCTTCTAATCCCATATTCCCTGTCCCGCTGTAACAGTCCAAAAAATTTCCACCATCGAATAGATTTCCTAAGCTCGAAAAGATAGCGCCCTTTATTTTATCCTGCGTAGGTCGCGTCGCATCATTTTTAGGACTTTTTAATGATCTAGAGCCATATTTACCTGCAACAATTCTCATAATAAACGATCCATCTCCTTTCTTCGGATTGAACAAATACAATTTTGTGCCAACCCCATCGTCAACATAATAGAAATTAGACTTGTACCGCCACTACTAATAAATAAAAGTGGAACACCTGTAAAAGGAATCAAACATGCAACTCCTCCTGCATTCAAGAAAAAGTGCATAAATAAATAAACACCGGTTCCTCCTAATACTACTTTATACATGACTTCACTCGTTTTAAAGGCATAGTAAAACAATCTAAATTCGATTAAGCCATATAAAGCCACTAAACACAAAAATCCGCCAATCCCTAATTCTTCAATTAATACAGCTAAGATATAATCATTATCCGCCTGTGTTAAATATCCATATTTACGAGCTGAATTTCCAGGGCCTTTCCCTATAACATTGGCACTTGCAATACCATATAAAGAATTGGCCGGCTGATATCCATCTCCATATACATTTGTATAAGGATCTTTAAAGTTTTCAATACGCACAGCAATATGTGCTAATGGAGTATGTTTTAATACCTCGGTGCCAATATTTGTTACCCCAAACAAAACAACAGCCAAAACAATTCCTGCAGTCACAATAAGTTTCAAAATACGTTGTGTGCGTAGTAACACTGGATATTTAGGTATCATGATACATGATAAAAAAATAAAAGTAATAATCGTTAGTGTTCCATAATCTTTTTGGAAAACAATTATTGTACATATACAGATATATACAATCCAAGCTCTTTTGAAAAGCTTGCCCTTTTCCTTTAGCATAGACGTTTTCTTTTTTGCACGATATAGACATGTCGCACATAAAATAATCATAAACGGCTTCACAAATTCACTCGGCTGTAAAGACATTCCAGCAATCTGAATCCACGCATGGCTTCCTCCTACTTCTGGAAAAGCGAATGGAAGCGCCAATATGAATAAACAAAGAGGAATAAATCCTATTTCCAATTTTGAAAACCAACTGAAACGAAAAGCTCTATTCATAAATAACATGGCAATATAACCAATCAACACAAATACACATTGCTTGCCCATGACTTTAGGTACAATATTAGGAGCATAGGTAGTCTTTCCTACATTGGTTGAGACAATCATGAATGTTCCTGCCACCAAAAGAATCGCAATTGCCCAGTTAATATATTTATCGCACTTTGGATCTAAAGCCAGAAATGATAATCTCGGCTTCTTTGTCTGTTCGGACATGCTAATCCCCCCATCATAAATTCTATTTTACCATATTTTCAAAAATCATTTGTCAATAATTCGAAAATGCTATAGAATACTTGCGAGGATGATTACTATGAAAATAACAAGCAAAGACATTATATTGGATACAGATGAAAGAATTCGCATGCATAGTGAACCAGTTTCATTGCCTTTATCAAATGAAGATAGAGAACTATTAGAGGCTATGCTAGAGTATGTACGTAATTCTCAAGATGATGAAATAGCACAGGCCGAAGGTCTACAACCCGCTGTTGGTATTGCTGCCGTTCAGGTTGGTGTTTTAAAACAAATGATTGCCGTTGTAATTCCATATGAAGATGGTGTAGATGAAGTTGCCTTGGTCAATCCAAAAATCATTTCTGAATCTGTACAAAATGCATATTTAGATAATGGAGAAGGCTGTTTATCTGTAAAGGGAGAACATCCTGGTCATGTTTTCCGTCATGCACGAATCAAAGTTCGTGGTTATGATTTAATTCAAGACAAAAATATTACGATTTCGGCAGAAGGCTATTTTGCAATCTGTCTTCAACATGAAATCGATCACTTATCAGGTACCCTTTTCTACGATCACATTGATGCCAAAAATCCTTGGAAAAGTGATGATGAGGCAGAAGTCATTTAAGCTTCTGCTTTTTTAAATTGCGTTGCTTTGCTATAATAAAACTAGAATCATTAAAAATATAGAAAGAGGTCGAATATGCCAAAAACACAAGAGCAAACGTTTGGGCATGCATCGAACAAAAAACCATATCATGCAAAAAATCACGTTGAAAAAGGTGATACTTTAATCTATGCCTTGGGAGGTTTAGGTGAAGTTGGTAAAAATATGTACTGCTACGAACATGAAAATGAAATTTGTATCGTAGATTGTGGTGTTTTGTTCCCCGGTGATGAATTGCTAGGAGTTGATTATGTTATTCCTGATTATCACCATTTGATTCGCATGAACAAAAAAAGAAAGTTTTTAGTCATTACCCATGGTCATGAAGATCACATTGGAGGTATTCCTTTCTTACTAAAACAAGTCCAAATTGATGCAATTTATGCACCTCGTTTTGCTAAAGCTTTGATTCTTAAAAAGTTAAGTGAACATAAAGGACTAGAAAAAACAAAAATTATAGAAATTGATGAAAATTCAAGTGTCACAACAAAATACTTTAAAGTAGGATTTTTCAACACTATCCACTCTATCCCCGATTCATTAGGCGTACACATTACATGTCCTAATGGATCTATCGTTCATACAGGTGACTTTAAATTCGATTTAACGCCTGTTGGAACAAATGCCGATTATCAAAAAATGGCATTTATCGGAGTTACAAAACCTGATTTATTAATGTCAGATTCAACCAACTCTGGAGTTGAGGACTTCTCAATTTCAGAAAGAAAAGTCGCAAATGAAATTCAAGACATTATGCGAAAAACAAAACAACGTTTAATTGTTGCTACATTCGCATCCAATGTACATCGTGTTGCCCAAATTATTGAGGCTGCTACAAAATTCGGACGAAAAGTCATCGTTTTTGGTCGCAGTATGGAAAACGTTGTAGATATCGGAAGAAAAATGGGTACAATCAAAGCCAAAAATTCTGACTTTTTAAGCCCTGAAGAATTAGCTTATACACCAGATGAAAAGGTTTGTATCATCTGTACAGGAAGTCAAGGGGAACCTCTTGCAGCCCTATCTAGAATCGCAAAAGGTACGCACCGTTTTATTCATTTAAAGCCTGGTGACACAATTGTCTTCTCAAGTAACCCCATTCCTGGAAACCAATCCAGTGTAAATAAAGTTATTGATAACTTATTTAGATCGGGTGCAACCGTACTAACAAAATCAATCTTAAATAACCTGCACACAACAGGACATGCGTCAAAAGAAGAACAAAAGCTAATGCTTCAGCTAGTTCGTCCAACTTATTTCATGCCAATACATGGTGAATATAAGATGTTGATGCAACACCGTCAAACCGCAATTGAAACAGGTATCCCTAAAGAAAACATCTTCGTATGTGCTAATGGTGATATTCTTATTTTAAGAAATCATAAAGTGCTTCAAAGTGACTGGCGATACCAGGGTGATGATATCTACGTAGATGGAAATGATATTTCTGGACTTTCAACAGCTGTATTAAAAGATCGTCGCATCTTAGCCGATAATGGCTTAGTCGCTGTAATCTTAGCTATTGATTCAAAAGAAAATAAGATTTTAATGCGTCCCGTCATTGTATCACGTGGATTTGTCTTTATTAAAGACTCACAAGGATTGATCAAAGAAGCGGAATATATCGTTAATAATTCACTTCAAGAAAAGATGAAAGAAAAAACAACTTTCTCTGAAATTAAGAACTGTGTTCGCTCCACATTAGAGCCATTCTTATATAAGAAAACGCATCGAAACCCAATTGTAATTCCAGTTATTTTAAATTCAAAACAAACAATGGAAGAACTTCAAAAGAATCGTAAGAATGGTTTTTATACTAGAAAACCTAGAACAACAAAGGCATCCTAAAGATGTCTTTTTTTTTCATGTATGCTAAAATAAGACCATGACAAATCTACAAAAGAAAATGTTTATTGTGATTGCCATTCTTTTTGCAATCGTACTCAGTATGCTAGGATCATTAACTTTCGCACAAAAGATTGAGCCAAATCAATTAAATGTTCAATATAAAACTTTAAAGGACGAAAAAATCCCTAAATCGATGAATGATGTCTCAATTGTATACTTTACAGACTTACAATATGGTAAGTTTGAAAACAAAAAAAGAGCCAACAAGCTCTTTGATACAATTCGACACTTAGACCCAGACATTGTTATTTTTGGAGGAGACCTCTTCGATACATCTTGCCAAATGAGCCAGCAAGATATAGATTACATCACAAATAAGCTTTCTAGCATTCAAGCACCTCTAGGTAAATTCTGTGTTTTAGGTGAAAAAGACGAGGCAAATAATGATGTCATACGCTCTATTTTAAATCAATCTCAATTTGAAATATTAGAAAATGAAACGATTCTACTCACAAATGAACAAAAAGACGGCATTACGTTAAGCGCACTATCAAACAGTCCAGATGTTAGTAAAATCTCAATTTCAAATCAACAATATAACCTATTGATTTCACATATGCCTGATACAATCACAAATGAGGATTTATCCACAAAAGCCATATCATTAGCTTTATGTGGACATTCACATGGTACACAAATCACATTCCCAATTTTTGGAGGATATAAATCAATCGATGGCGCAAAATCATTAAATCGTTCACACGCCAAAAGACTTTCTTTTCCCTACATCATTTCAACTGGAATCGGATGTACTCACACGAACCTTCGCTTTATGGCAAAACCAGAAGTTTATTATCTTATGCTTCAGCACAAATAGAAAAGGTTCATATGGGCCTTTTAAAATAGAATCTTTCGTGTTGCTGGTGTACAAGATGCGATCAATTTTCCATCTTTAAAAGATTTTAATACTGGAGCATCCAAATTTAAAGCTTCTTGATAATTTTTTGCATCCATCACAACAAAGCTTGCTGGATTTCCTTCTTGAATTCCGTAACTATCACCTAAATTTAAAGTTTTAGCTGCATTTGTCGTTACAAATTTATATGAATTTAAAATCTCTTCGTATCCCATCATATGTCCAGTATAGATTCCCATATAAACAGGATCACGCATATTTCCACTTCCCATTGGATTCCATGGATCAAAAATATCATCGGTTCCAAAAGATACATTGCATCCTGCTTCTGTTAATTCTTTAACTCGTGTTAATC